>Ga0123519_10003896_pt1 | contig 24481 bp, 22 predicted proteins | sample YelNatPaOPRAMG02_FD_87396 | JGI IMG/M metagenome (GOLD analysis project Ga0123519, IMG submission 87396) | Hot spring microbial communities from Yellowstone National Park - Yellowstone National Park OP-RAMG-02 (version 2) | ecosystem: Environmental > Aquatic > Thermal springs > Hot (42-90C) ...
CTGATGCAGGTGTTGCCACAGCCCATGTATCCGGGGAGCGCCGCCTTTTGTCAAAATCGCTTCCACCTCCTGGTAACGATCTCTTGGCGCAAGTACTCGCGCCGTTTGACAAACGTCCTGAAATATGCTATATGTAGAATGCATCCAAGCAAAGCATCGAGTGTTTTCGAAATGAGTGAAATGTGCATGCGTTTGCCCAGGGCGATCAGGAGCCAGCCAGACTACTGAGTCTGGAAAGGCCGGCCTATGCTGGGCAACGGATGCCAGAGCGCTTGTGTACAAGACCAGCCTTCCAGATGAGGAAGGCTGGTTTTTTGTATCGGATTGAATGACCTTTGAGTGGAGGAAGGATATGATCCGTGTGGGGATCTATGGCGCGAGCGGCTACACTGGCCTGGAACTGCTTCGCATCCTGCATGGGCATCCCCATGTGCAGCTGGTGTTTGCCACGGCGCAAAGCCATGCCGGCAGCCTGCTGCGCGATGTCTTTCCGGTGCGTTGGGATATTCCGTTGATCGCCGAATCGGAAGCGGACTGCAGCACGGTTGATGCCGTATTCTGCTGCCTTCCGGCGGGCAAGGCAATGGAGACAATCGCTCTGGCACACCGCCACCACGTACGCGCCATTGATTTTTCCGCCGATTTCCGATTTGCCGACGCGCAAACATACGCACAGTGGTACGGCATCCCTCACAGCGCGCCCGAGCTGCTGCCACTGGCAGTCTATGGCCTGCCCGAACTATACCGCGAGCAGATTAGACATGCGTCCATCGTGGCGAACCCTGGCTGTTATCCCACCAGCGTGCTGCTGGCGCTTTATCCCTTGCTCAAGGAGCAGCTGCTCCTACCGGATCGTCCCATCATCGTGGACAGCAAGTCGGGGGTGAGCGGCGCCGGTCGCAGTCCGACACTCAAAACCCATTTCGTCGAGGCGAATGAGAACCTGTCGCCATACAATGTCGGGCGCAAGCATCGCCATCTCCCTGAGATGGAACAGGAGATCACGCGCCTGGGCGGCCCATCTGATCAGCTCATTTTCACACCCCATTTGCTGCCGGTAAACCGGGGTATCCTCTCCACCATCTATGTGAGCATACCTGAAACGAGCTCCGCGGAGGCGATACATAACCGCTTCTGCGAGGCATACGCTGAGGAACCCTTCATCTGGGTGCTGCCGCCGGGACAGCTGGCTACGCTCGCCCATGCAGTGCACACCAATCGCTGCGTCCTCTCGCTCACACAGCCTATGCCGGGGCAGCTCATCATTTGCTCCGCGATCGACAATCTCGTCAAGGGAGCGGCAGGGCAGGCGGTGCAGAACTTCAACCTGATGTTTGGTCTGGAAGAGACAACCGGACTGGTGGCGTTATGATCCAAGTGCTTAAGATCGGGGGCAACGAGCTGGACGATCCCGCCTTTGTCGGCCAATTGGTAGAGGCGGTAAAAGAGCTGCCCTCTCCACCTGTGATCGTGCACGGAGGCGGTAAGGAGATCCGTGAGCTTCAGGAGAAGATCGGTATAGAACCACGCTATATCGAGGGATTGCGTGTCACCGACGATGCGTCACTGGAGGTAGTGCAAATGGTGCTCTCCGGGCGTATCAACAAGCGTCTGGTGGCCGCGCTGGGGGCAGCGGGTATCGATGCCTTCGGAATGTCCGGCATCGACCGCGCTGCGGTGAAAGCAGAAAAGCTGCATCATCCCGCTGGTGATCTGGGTTGGGTGGGACGTGTCGTCGCCGTGCGCAGTGAGGTCTTCCTGGATCTGCTGGAAAATGGCATTACCCCGGTGCTCTCACCCATCTGTTACGGGCCGGATGGCAGCATTTTCAACGTGAATGCAGACCACGTCGCCGAGGCGGTTGCACTGGCACTCCAGGCGGATGCACTGGTCTTTGTCTCCAACGTGCCCGGCGTGCTGGTGGAGGGGCAGCTGGTCGAACGCCTGGAGCCTAGTCAGGCACAAGCTTGGATCGCGGATGGCACCATCTCAGGTGGGATGATCCCCAAGGTACGTGCCGCGTTAGGAGCAATGGCACACGGGGTAAAGGCCGTACGTATTACCAATCTAAAGGGGCTAAAACACCAAGGTGGCACCCTGGTCACCCGGAGCAGCGAGGCAGGATCACCATGAACGAGACAATGCAACTATCCGTACACGAAGCGATCACCCTGGAGCGTCAATATGTGCTGCAAACCTATCGACGCCCCGATTTCGTGCTGGTGCGCGGTGAGGGGGTACGCTTATTCGACGAGAGGGGACGAGCCTATCTGGATGCGGTTGCAGGCATCGCGGTCAACGCACTGGGCTATGGCGACCCGGAGATTGTGGCCACTCTGCGCACCGCAGCAGAAGGTTTGATCCACGTCTCGAACCTGTATCACACCGAGCCGCAAGCGCGCCTAGCGCAGGCATTGGTGAAATGTTCCTTTGCTGACCGCGTGTTCTTCTGCAACTCGGGCACTGAGGCAATCGAAGCGGCTCTCAAGTTCGCACGCAAGTATGCACGCGAGCGCTATGGCGCACATAAGACGCACTTCGTCGCGTTCACCAACTCTTTTCACGGGCGCACGATGGGAGCGTTATCCACCACAGCGACTGAAAAATATCGGGCACCCTTCGAGCCGTTGGTGCCCGGCGTCCAGTTTGTGCCGTTCAACGATCTGCGTGCCGCAGGGGAAGCGATCACCGATCAGGTGTGTGGAGTGCTGATAGAGCCGATTCAGGGAGAGGGAGGCATCCACCTAGCAACGGCAGAGTTCTTGCAGGGATTACGTGCACTGTGCACAGAACGAGGAGCACTGCTTATCTTCGATGAGATCCAATGTGGATTAGGGCGCAGCGGCACACTATGGGCACATGAACCCTCGGGTGTGACGCCGGATGTGATGACGTTGGCCAAGCCGCTGGCCGGTGGGTTGCCCATGGGAGCTGTGCTGATGTCTCAGGCTGTCGCGGATGTGATGGTGCCAGGTGACCACGGCAGCACGTTCGCCGCCGGGCCGCTGGTCTGTCAGGTCGCGCAGGTGGTATTGCGGCGCATCAGTGCCCCGCAATTCCTTGCCGAGGTGCGTGCCAAGGGCGAATACCTGGCGACACGCTTGAACCAACTCATCCGCCCCCATCGTCTGGTGCGTGACGTGCGCGGTCGTGGGCTGATATGGGGGATTGAGTGTCGTGTAGAGGCATCCACGGTGGTCAACACTGCCTATCGCCATGGTTTGCTTGTGTGCGCTGCAGGAACGCATGTGGTGCGTCTTTTGCCACCACTGATCATCGCGCGCGCTGAGATTGACGAAATGGTGGACAAGCTGGCCGCAACACTTAAAAACGTGACCCAGGAGAACGCCGTATGAACGAGAATGCGGTTGAGATTGTCCGGGCGAGCGTGCAGGACGTGCCCGCTATTGCTGCACTGGTAGAACGCTATGTGCGCCGGGGAGAGGTATTGCCACGCTCACCCGCGGAGATCTATCAGTCGTTGCGCGAATGGGTGGTGGCGAAGTGTTACAGCAAGGTAGTAGGCTGTGGGTCGCTAGTCATCCTGTGGGCCGATATGGCCGAGATTCGCTCGCTGATCGTGCTACCCGAGCTACAGGGGGTGGGCATCGGCCGCCAGATTGTGTGCGCCCTGTTGGCCGAAGCTGCTGCTCTGGGAATTCCTCACGTGATCGCGTTGACGCGCAAGCCGGCATTCTTCGCCAAGCTGGGTTTCGTTGAAGTGCCGCGTGCCTCGCTGCCGCGCAAGATTTGGAAAGATTGCATCCACTGCACCAAGTTCGCCGGTTGTGACGAGGTAGCAATGGTGTACGAGCTGTCGCTTAAGGTAGACAAGGGTCAAGAGGTTACCACGTGTGAGGCGACCGTCGCGTGTGATGCGTCCACAAGTGCGCCTGAGCGATAAGAGAGATTTTACCGAAGTTCAGAAATCTCGGTACAGTTCAAAACGGGCCTCACCCCAAACTTTTCCATTATCCATAGGGGAAAACAGCCGAACCCCTGAGGGTAAATTGCCGGGCTGATAACTCAAGCTGACCGGTGCAGGTGCCACATTCTTCACGTCTGTACCGGAGATCACAGGGCGTTCAGCCGGCAACGCAGTCACCACAATGGCCAACGTTAACAACAAACCAAGCAGCAAAAGGAGCAAGCGATTCTGCCGCAAGGCATCACGCAACGCCGTGCTATTGGTTATCATCGCACCGTTCCGTGAAGAACGCGGTGGAAACGCCCTTTCTTCTCCGGGGATGTTGCGAGGCATCCACGGAACACTTGGTATCTCCTCGACACGCTCCAGCAGCGCGGAACGCAGCGCGGCAATGCCAGGTGGACGATCGTCGGGATGCATCGCCATAGCATAGAGGATGGCACGCTCAACGTGGGGTGAAATGCTAGGATTGAGCGCGCGGGGTGCAGGGAGCACATCCGGTCTGAGAAAGCGCTGTTTAGCATCCACAGGTGGCTGCCCAGTCAGCAGGTGGTATAGAGTGGCACCAACGGCATAGATGTCCGAGCGAACATCGGTGTGTCCACTTTCGCCACCGTATTGTTCAAGTGGGGTGTACTGCACACTACCGCGACCTTGCAGCACGGTGATGGTACTCTCATCGTTAGGTGTCATCAGCTTGACCAAACCGAAGTCCACCAGCTTGATCGTTCCGGCCGGCGTGAGCTTGATATTGGCAGGCTTGATGTCGCGATGCAACAAAGGTGGCTCCTGGTTATGTAGGAATTCAAGAGCGTCGAGGAGTTGCTCAGCCCATGCCAACACTTGTTCTTCGGGTAAAAACTCCCCCTTGGCACGTGCCTCTTCGATCAGCTCGCGCAGGTCGTGCCCCGGAACAAAGTCCATCACCAGGTAGTCGCGTTCCCCTTCTGTGAAATAATCGGATACTTTGGGCAGGTTAGGGTGGTCAAGACGTGCCAGAATGGTCGCTTCGCGGTAGAATTGAGCTTGCAGCTGTTCGCGTCGCTCTAGGCTGGCACCAGGTTCATGGATGACCTCCTTGATAGCACACAAACGGCCCTCTAGTCGCAGATCTTCTGCTTGGTAGATCGCCCCCATGCCTCCCCGACCCACCAGCTGCACGATGCAATACCGTGACCACAGGATGGCACCCGGGCTGAGCGGTTCAAACATCTTCTCCTCTCTTTCCGACGGTAACGAGGCAGCAGCCGCCGGTCTCCCCCATACACACATTAAGGGTAACCGATAGGATTGTTTCTGTCAAGGGCCGGGGTAGTACTTGCGCCAAGAGATCGTTACCAGGACGTGGAGACGATCTTGCGCTGTGTGCCATGATGCTATAATAATGGACAGGCTGATCACTTGAGGAGGCCCATCAATGTGCATCGCGATACTGTCCGACATCCATGATAACATCTGGAAGCTGGAAAGTGTGCTTAACCGCGTGCAGGATGCAGATGCGTTGATCTTCTGCGGCGATTTTTGTGCCCCTTTCACGTTAACCCAGCTGGCGCAGGGCTTCAAGGGGCCGGTGCACGTCGTCTGGGGCAACAACGACGGAGATAAGTGGCTGCTCACACGCAATGCTACCGCGGCCGGCAATGTGATGCTCCACGGTGAACTGGCCGAGCTGGAGCTGGGAGGCCGCCAACTGGCTGCCAATCATTATCCTCATATTGCACGCCACCTGGCCGAATCGGGCCGCTATGCTGCTGTGTTCTATGGTCATGACCACACCGCACATATGGAGCAAATTGGTCAGACACTCTTACTGAACCCGGGTGAAGTGATGGGACGCTTTGGCAGGAGCACTTTCGCGTGGTATGATACCAAGACTGGTCAGGCTGAAATCGTGGAAGTGACATAGAGAGGGCCAGCGGTGAACAAGATGGGAGAATCGCGGAAAGGAGAAATCTGCTGAGAGGTCGCAATGCCCAAACGAACCGATCTTCACACCATTATGGTGCTCGGTTCCGGCCCCATCGTCATCGGCCAGGGATGTGAGTTCGATTATAGTGGCACGCAGGCATGTAAAGTACTGCGTGCGCATGGGTATCGCGTGGTGTTGGTCAACTCTAACCCGGCCACCATCATGACCGACCCCGAGTTTGCCGATGCGACATATGTCGAACCACTCACCCCCGAGCTATGTGAGCAAATTATCGCGATCGAACGGCCAAATGCCATCCTGCCCACAGTTGGTGGTCAGACTGGGCTAAACTTGGCGGTGGCGCTGCAGAAACGTGGAATCTTGGAAAGTTATGGCGTCGAGCTGATCGGAGCGTCCTCGACAAGCATTGAGTTGGCCGAAGACCGCCGCTTGTTCAAGCAGGCTATGGATGAGATTGGACTGCTTTCGCCGCAGAGCGAGGTGGTGAGTACGGTTGATGATGCGCTCCGCGTGGCGGAGCAGCTGGGCTACCCCGTATTGATACGCCCGTCGTTTACCTTGGGAGGCTCCGGAGGGGGTGTTGCCTATAATTCTGCCGAGCTGTGCGACATTGCCGAACGCGGCCTCAAGCAGAGCCCCGTTGGTCAGGTGCTCATTGATATGAGCTTGCTTGGCTGGAAGGAATTTGAGCTGGAGGTAATGCGCGACGCGCGCGGCAACTTTGTGGTGGTCTGTTCGATCGAGAACATTGACCCCATGGGAGTGCACACGGGGGACAGTATCACGGTGGCACCAGCACAAACGCTCACCGACAAAGAGATGCAGCGCCTGCGTGATATGGCGCGAGCCGTATTGGACCGCGTGGGGCTGGCCACAGGTGGTGCTAATGTCCAATTCGCTATTAACCCTGACGATGGACAGGTATATGTCATCGAAATGAATCCGCGCGTGTCGCGTTCATCGGCGCTGGCGAGCAAAGCGACCGGCTTCCCCATCGCCAAGATCGCTGCATTGTTGGCAGTCGGCTTTACCCTGGACGAGATCGCCAATGATATCACGCGGGTCACCCCGGCCAGCTTTGAGCCCTCGCTAGACTATGTGGTGGTCAAGATTCCGCGCTGGGACTTCCGCAAATTTTCCGGGGTAGATGATGTGCTCGGCCCCCAAATGAAAGCTGTGGGTGAGGTGATGGCCATCGGGCGCACCTTCCCCGAGGCACTGCAGAAGGCAATCCGTTCGCTGGATATCGGCATTGTCGGATTCGGCTCAGTTCACCATCCGGATATGCCTCTCGGATCGTTGCGTGTGCCCACTGCGCAGCGTCTCTTTCATATGGCAACCGCCCTGCTCAAAGGAGCTTCCCCAGAGGAAGTGGCTGCTACCACTCACTTTGATCTCTGGTTCGTGCGGCAAGCTTCTGAGATCATCCAGCTGCAACGAGAACTGGAGGAGCGAAAGCCAAGACTAGAAGCGCTCACGATAGAGGAGTGGCGTCGCCTCAAACGCCATGGCTTCAGTGATACCCACTTGGCTACCTTGTTAGGGGTAAGTGAGGCCACAGTGCGCGCCCGTCGTAAGACACTCGGTGTGACCCCGGTTTATTATCGCGTGGATACCTGTGCCGCTGAATTCGAAGCGTACACTCCTTATCTCTATTCGACATATGAAATCGATGACGAGGCTCAGCCAAGCGATCGTCCCAAGGTGATCATTCTAGGAGGTGGCCCTAATCGTATCGGGCAGGGCATTGAGTTTGACTATTGTTGTGTGCACGCCTGCTTCGCCCTGCGCGAAATGGGTTACGAGACAATCATGGTCAATTGCAATCCGGAGACCGTCTCCACGGACTACGATACCGCGGATCGCCTATACTTTGAGCCGATTACCGCTGAGGATGTGCTGAACATTATCGACGAAGAGAAGCCCGAAGGAGTGCTGGTGCAATTTGGGGGACAGACTCCGCTTAATATCGCCCGTGCATTGCAGGACGCCGGCGCGCCCATTTGGGGCACCTCGGTGGATACCATCGACCTAGCTGAAGACCGCGAGCGTTTTAATGCGCTCATCCGTTCCCTGGACATCCCTCAGCCCGAAGGTGGCACCGCGCTAAGCCATGAGGAAGCCTTGCGTGTGGCACATCAAATCGGCTACCCTGTTCTGGTGCGCCCCAGCTACGTCCTGGGTGGACGGGGCATGGCATTGGTCTTCGATGATGAAACTCTGCTCAATTGGCTGGACAGGCACATCATCTGGGATGAACACCCCGTTTTGATCGACCGGTTTCTGGATGATGCGTTTGAGGTGGACGTGGATGCCCTATGCGATGGTCAGCGTGTCACTATCGGGGGGATTATGCAGCACATCGAAGAGGCTGGCATCCACAGCGGCGATTCGGCGTGTGTATTGCCACCCTACAAGATCAGCATGTATCACGTCGAGATCATCCGCGAGTATACACACCGCATCGGCAAGGCATTACAAGTGAAAGGCTTGTTCAATATTCAGTACGCTATCAAGGATGAAATTGTCTACGTGTTGGAGGTCAATCCGCGCGCGAGCCGCACGGTGCCCTTTGTAAGCAAGGCGACCGGGCATCCCTTGGCCCGCTACGCTGCGCAAATCGCGGCAGGCAAGACGCTCGCTGAGATCGGTTTCCTTAACGAGCCACGGGTAGATGGCTTTTTCGTGAAGGAAGCAGTGTTGCCCTTCCAGAAGTTCCCGGGCGTGGATGCCCGGTTGGGCCCAGAGATGCGGTCGACAGGTGAGGTGATGGGACATGCCTCGCGCTTCGGTCATGCATTTGCCAAAGCGCAGATGGCAGCCGGCGTTTCCTTGCCCACCGAAGGCACCGTGCTGATCTCGGTCAACCAGTTCGACAAAGGCGCTGTGCTCAAGATTGCCCGCGATCTGCATCAGCTGGGGTTCAAGATTCTGGCCACGGCTGGCACGGCACAGTGGTTACAGGCTGTCGGATTGCCGGTAACCGTGATCAACAAAGTGAGCCAGGGCTCACCCCATATCCTGGATGCCATTCGGGCGGGACAGATCAACCTGATCATCAACACCCCACGCGGTGGCCAGGCGCACTATGACGGTAGTCTCATTCGCGGAGCCGCCTACATGATGGGTATTCCCATTGTCACCACCTTGAGCGCGGCAGCCGCCACGGTGCAGGGCATCCGTGCGCTACGCGAGAAGCCGTTGCGTGTTTGCAGTTTGCAAACACACTATGCCGCGGCGCGACCGGCAATAGAGGCAGTGCACTAGACCGCTTCTGTTCTACCCAAAGTGGCATCTTAATCCCTGGAGGTTAATTGCACCGTGGATGTCCTAGAGGCAATTTTCACTCGACGCAGTATCCGCCGTTTTGAGAATCGACCGGTGCCCCCAGAAATGGTCGAGCAGCTATTGAAAGCAGCGATGTATGCGCCTTCGGCGCGTAACACCCAGTCATGGCACTTTGTTGTCATTACCGATCGCCGGCTGCTGGACACCGTGCCCACATTTCATCCCTATGCGGCCATGATCCGAGAAGCTTCGCTGGCCATTCTGGTGTGTGGTGATGAACAATTAGAGCCGCGCACCGCCTACTGGGTGGAAAATTGCTCGGCCGCTACTCAGAACATCTTGTTGGCCGCTCATGGCATGGGGCTGGGAGCAGTCTGGCTAGGCATCTATCCCAATTCGGATCGCGTAGAGGGCATGCGCCGCCTGATCGGGGATATGCCTTCCCACGTGATCCCCATGGCTCTGGTAGTCATCGGCTATCCGGCTGAGAAGCCCGCTCAGCCGGAGCGTTACCATCCCGAGCGCATACACTATAATCACTGGAGGACATGATGCGAGAACCAAGCCCCAAGGTTGTCCATTACACGCAAGTGCCGGCACAAACCTATGGCGATGAAGCGCCCGGTGTCACAATCCGCTGGCTGATCGATGAGGAACACGATGGCGCGCCGGTGTATGCCTTGCGCTTGATCGAAGTCACGCCGGGGGGACATACCCCACGTCACACCCATCCCTTCGAGCACGAAAACTTCGTCGTGGAAGGACAAGGTCGTGTGCTGATTGGCACGCGGTGGTACTCGCTACGTGAGGGGGACGTCGCCTTCGTGCCCGGCGGGATTGAGCATACCTACGAAAACACAGGCGATAAACCCTTCAAGGTCTTGTGTGGCATCCCTGTGTCACGATTGCGGTGAGCACCCTCTTGCTAGCACTGCGATGAACGGGATAGGTTCTACTCCTATCTCCTTCATCGATTTTTACGTTGTCGCAGGAAGCTGCCCCACCAAGGTGTCATGGCAGGAGCATGCATAGAGCAGGCACATCGTGCGAAATGCAAAGCTACACTATATTCCTGCGTAGTGATCTCACTCTATCTTGGGATCTCCAACCGGTAGCCCGTGCGGCGCACTGTACGGATATGTTGAGGGTGTTTGGGGTCTTCTTCTAACTTGCAGCGCAACCAACGAATATGAACTTCGATGGTGCGAGTGTCTCCTGCGTACTCAGTGCCCCAAACCTCCCGCATGAGCTCAGTGCGAGTGACATCTCGACCAGCATTTCTCATGAGATAGGTGAGTAATGCCAGTTCTCTCGGGGTGAGATGACTGACCTGCCCGCGATACTTGACAGCACGTTTCAGCGTGTCCACACAGATACCGCCGACGCGCAGGAAACGATCGGGTTGTACCTTCAATGCCTTTTTCATGCGATAAGCGAGCTGGCGGGGAGAGAAGGGCATTATGAGATATGCGTCACCACGGAGCTGCTCCCACTGCGTGTCATCATCGGAAATGATCAAGCGCGGAATCTCAAGATTGGAACGGTCGAGCGCTTCGCAAACCCTCTGCGCATGTAGGAAGTTTCCCGCAGCATTTACCACCACAAGGTCCGGCCACTCGGCATATGCTTTGGCCATTGCTGTATAGGCGTCGCTCGCATGGATGATAGTGTATTTGCGTTTGCTCAAGGTCTGGCCGATGAATCCTTGTTCGGCCGCTTCGTCTCCCTCGACGAGTAGCACTAGCAGCGACTCCATGGTCTCCTCCCTCCAACCGGACGCCCTTACCCGAGCTCCTCATAGAGGTTATTGAAAGAACTCTTCGGCCATTCAGATTTTTGATAGGCAAATAGGCCGATAAAGTAGGCAATCTACAAACGTCCCTCACCTTTGAAAGTAATTATAGTGTAGTGCACAAGCTGTAGCAACAAGGCCTATCCGCCTTCCCTTCCCTCCTGCTGCTAGAGTTTGAGGACCGCGAATCGGACGACATCCACAGTTTTTAGTGGCAAAAGGTGGGTCGGATCCACATATCTAGTGGGATCAAGCCAGTCATGTGAGTAGACCGCCCGCCTCGGTTTCCCCGAGTAGGGATCTGCTTTTCAAACCATTCTCAAACCTTGTCACCCTCCCCCTGTGGCAGAACTCTCATCGCCTCGACCGGTCATACCAGCAATCCAACGGGCGAAAACCAGATAGCCTGTGTGTCCCACCATAATGTCGGCCGGACGCAACCGTTCCGCAACCGGTTTGTACGCACGCAAGAGGATTTCTTCCACCTCAATGTGGGAAAAGTGGTGGGCCTCCAGGCCGGCGATCAACTGGCTCACCTGGTTGGTGGTGGGCATCAACGCGCCGAAAAAGCCCCCTGGTTTCAGCGCTTGCCCGGCTTGCGATAGGTAGTCCCAAGGTGTGCGCACATCCAAAAAGAGGGCATCCACTGCGGTTTCCTCAAAACCCTCGGCAATGTCCTTCAACTTGAACTCCACCCACTCCTGTAATCCCAGCTGGGTAATGTTGCGGATGGCAAGGTGTTGCATATCCGGGCGATTTTCGTATGAGTAGACTCGCCCGAGCGGTGCGACGGCTCGCGCCAGCGCAATGGTCAACCCCCCGCTGCCGCTGCCCGCCTCGACAACCCGCACGCCGGGGTGGATATTCATCTTGAGCAGAATGTAGCCAGCTTCCTTGGGATAGACAATTTGACTCTGACGGCGCACGTGCAGGATGAGGTCGTGCGTGGAGGGCTGCAGCACCAGAAATGGCCTCCCCAACTGGGTCTTGATGACGCGCCCCCATGGTTGCCCGATGATCTCGTCGTGACGGATGATGCCCTCATGGGTGTGTAAGGCATCACCAGCCCGCAGTGGCACAATAAAGCGCTTACCGCGGGAGCTAATCAGCAGTGCCAGCTCCCCTTCCGTTGCCAGACCACTCACACGTGCTTCCCTTCCTCGCCCAAAGGGATCAAGCGCACCAGCTGGGTTATCCAGCGTATCAACTCAGCTGAGGAGAAATGCTGAATTTCGGAGAAAGCGAAACTGACCAGCACGTGCGGGGCGTCAGCGCGTATGGCCACGCGATGCGGCATATATCGTGCGTCGGCAATGTGGGTGAGGAACCTGTCCACGAGGTGGTCAGATGGGTTGCTCTCCGCACAATAGAGGTGATAAGCACCCCGTGTCGTCGCCAAGGGCCACTGCAGATGCTCCGCCTGGGCTTTTCCACGGCGACCCAGCTCGCACGTAGGGTTGACGATCTCCACCCCTATGCGCGGGCTGTGCTGGAGTGTCAGATGGAAAAACATGACGTCGGAGTGTCGATGAATCCATTCCCACAGCCAAACGGGCAACACTTCTCGCGAAAGCAACACGACCGAAGCAGTGACCACGGCGAAAGGTGCACGCGCTTGGGTGACCTTGACGCGAAAGGCGGTGCGATTGACCACTTGCACCATCGGCATCCCCCCAAGCGTGCGCATGCCCGGCTCGAGCCAGATGCTGATGGCACGCGCCCGCCCTCGGTTCACGGCGCGCCCGATCAAATAGCCGACAATCAGGATACTGGCCAGAGCAACGATGAACAGCGTAAACGGATCATTCAGAGAAAGAGGTGTGGACAATGTTTGTCCCCCGTACCCAGAACAAGCGATGAATGCAACGGGATATTCTCCCGCGCTCGGTCGGTCCCCCTCTTCCGTCTTGCCACTACACGGACAGAACGCGGATCACTAGGGCTGGGGCGACACAATCGGCACAGGGGTGACCGTCTCGTAATGAGACGGGACGACAAGGGCATCGATCACGAAGCCGATAGCCATGCTCAATACGATCAAAAGGCTCAGAATATAGAAGACGATACGCGCAATCGAGCGTTTCCGCTTCGCTGCCGCTGTGCTTCTTGTCTGTTGCTTACGCGCCATAGCGATCTCCCGTGCGCTTCAGCTTTCTGCCCTCCGCTGGAATCAACACGCCATTATACCATCGTCCGATTCGACAACCAATTGAGCGGGTGACAATCCCCTCCTCCGGACAGTTCAAGGACGCTTCCTTTATGGCTCTGCCAGCCGTGGCCGGCCAGACGCCGTAGCCACCACCTCGCTTCCCAGGAAGACCTCCACTCCTCTGACGTTTACGATTTCGTCATGCCGCTGGATTTGCACGTAGGCTTGGATAGCACCTGCTGCATATGCGCGTTTCTCCGCCAGGGAAGTAGCTGCTTCTGTGGCACAGGTGGCCGCTTCTTCCAGGGTGGCAAAGTCTCGGATGCCGTCCGGCAGGTGGACGCGGAAGGCTTCATCGCCCAGTGGCCTGATCTGTACGCGCACCACCTGGGTGATGCCACCCACGACGGCACCCACCGCATTGGCAATCGGGGCATGCGGAGGAATGCACAGACGGGTGTGCAACCGCTCTGCCACAGGCGGATAGTAGGTACTCACTGGCGCTCCGATAGCTACCAAGATGCGGTTGAGCATCAGGGAAACCCCCAGAGCGCCATTGTGCCCGTTGCGCGCTGCCAGCGCTTGATCGATGAATAACTGCCGCGCCGGCAGACACGGCTCCAGGTTCACCCCATATTCTTCCTCCGCTACCACGTTCACCACCGCTCGGCCGGCTTGCAGGATGAGCTGGCGCAATACGCTGGCACATAAAGCTTCCACGTCATCGTCTTGCACCGTCGGCAAGCCACGATGCACGCGCAGCCAAAGCACGGCACCCAGGTAAGCCGCTTCGCGCGACCAATCGCGTTGTTGCCCCATGATGTGCGCGGCATCTGTCGGGGTGAAGCCACTCGCAATCAACCACCCCTGTTCGATCAGGTGATTCACCGCCTGACGGATGAGATAACTGCTGCGTGCGCCCGCCACAAGTTGCTCCAGCGGCACCGGACCGGATGCCGTCGCCTCCCATATCTGCTGCTCTAGCGGCGAGAGTGCATTGCCGGCCCCATTAAGTGGGCGCTGACGCACCACAAATTGGCCATCATATATACCCGACCTGCGCTTGTTGTGTTGCCGATGCAGCACTTCCAACACCACAGGATACTGGTGCGCCAGCAAGCTGAGAGGCACGAGACGATGCGGACCGATGGCTATTCGCTCCCATTCTGTGTCACATGGTTGCACCTCGCTGTCACCGCCCAAGCCAAAGGTATGGATGGCGACTGCCTCTACCATCGTGCGCCAATTCCCTACTACGGCACCATCACGGTTGAGCATAGGATGTCCATCACGCACGACTGCGATGTCCGTGGTCGTGCCACCCATATCGACCACGACCATATCCCGCTCTCCGGAGAGGTAGCGTGCGCCGATCACGCTGGCGGCAGGACCGGAGAGGATCGTCTCCACCGGACGCTCCAGGGCGACCTGCGCCTCGACCAGAGAGCCATCACCTTTCACCACCATCAGGGGCGCTGCGATCCCCTTCTCGCTCAGCAGGGCGCGCACAGCCACGATGAGCTGGTGCAAGAAGGGGATCAAACGCGCATTTAGTGCTGCCGTCAACGCGCGGCGCGGTGCGTTCAAGTTTGAGCTCAGCTCATGGCCACACGTCACTGGTAGGTCGGTTAGCTCACGGATTAGCTGGCGCACCTTGATCTCATGCTCCGGATTGCGCACGGCAAAATAGCCCGATATGGCAAACGCAGCCACACGCGCCGCATTCTCTTCGATGGCTTGGCGCGCTGCGGCCAGATCAAGGGGCGCTTGTTCCTCACCCATCACCGTGTGGCCGCCCTTGATGAAGACCACCGGGTCGCCTTTCATCACCTGTCCGAGTCCCTCATACTCCAGTGCATCATGCGGATAACCGATCAGCAGGAGACAGATAGGCGCTCCTTGGCCCTCAACGACAGCGTTGGTCGCCAAAGTGGTTGAAAGGGATACCAAGCGGATCGCCGGGATGAGATGGGCATCGGTCAACACCCGCTCCACCGCTTCGCGGATGCCGACGGTAAGGTCATACTTGGTGGTCAGCGCCTTGGCCGAAGCGATGACCCCGTGAGATTCATCGAAGAGAACCACATCCGTGTATGTGCCACCAGTATCAATCCCCAGAAAGAAGGCCATAGTTCTTCCTCTGTTGTGGCTGACGGTCGATGCCTCGGCGTGGTCAATGCGTCCCACGGGCATATGGCATAGATCGCCAGCACAGGATAGAATGCAGCCATAGTATACGACTGCACCACCGATCCGACAACTGGGATGGTTGCGGGATGCGGGTCGTCCGCGTGGTATTCACGCTGCGATATGGAGATCACCCACTTCGTGCAAGGCTGGAGGAGACCGAATGTGCCCACTGGGCTTTCGACGTGCTTTTTACTTGGTGCTGATGGGGCTGCTCGTGCCGGTTCTGCTGTGGCAGCGACAGCATGCGCTGCGATAGCACATCACGCCGCTTGGACAGACAGATGAAACAAATCGATCCGATTTTGCGATCGTCGTCCTGTCGGACACCCAGAACTACGCCCAAAGCTATCCGCATATCTTTGAGGCATAAACACGATGGATCGTGCACCATCGGGAAACGCACAACATCGTGTACGTTGTCCACGCGGGGGATGTGGTCAACACCGCTTCCTCCACACACCAGTGGGAGAATGCTGCTGCCGCTATGGCCTTGTTAGAAGACCCTTCCACAACAAACCTCCGGGACGGCATTCCCTACGGCATCCTGCCCGGTAACCACGACTTCCCCACCGAAAACCACAACGCCTATTTCGCGGAGTACATCGTTTCTCCGGTCGCAATTACTACGGTGGTCATTAGGGGACAATAACGATAACAACTATGGGCTGTTCCGTGCAGGTGGCATGGATTTCATTGTGATCAACTTGCAGTACCGGCCGAGTGGGGACATCCTTGCGCGAGCAGATGCATTGTTGAAGACCTACCGCGATCGTGGTCTCGCACACGAGATTCTGGACGCGGATGCCTCTTTCACTTTCTTGGGACAGGCAATCTATCTTGCCTTGCAGGACAATCCTAACTTATTCCTGTTGCTCTACGGCCATGTGCACGCCGAAGCCTGGCGGATGGACAGGTACGAAGGGTGCGTGATCTACACACTGCTGGCCGATTATCAGGACGAGCCCAACGGCGGCAACGGTTGGTTGCGCACCTTGCAGTTCTCTCTGCGTGACAACGTCATTCGGGTCACGACCTACTCGTCCACTCTGGATCGCTATCAAACCGATGCGGACAGTCAATTCATGCTGCCGTATAATATGTCACAGCGCGGCACGCACCTGCCCGTGATCCTTCACGCGTGTGGGACAAACCATCTGAGCCCTGGCACAAAATAGGCGCTCCTGAGCGAGGGAAAGAATTGACAGCCCAGCCGGTTGCGTACTAAGATATATGTGAGCGCTCACGGGAGCGGTCACATGGGGCGGATTTGGCAGGATGGGTCGGGTCACGATGAGACATCGAGTCACTATCGAGGACGTCGCACGAGCGGCGGGGGTCTCACGTCAGACGGTCTCGCGTGCGATTAACAACAAAGGTGAGATCAGCCCACTCACGTTGGAACGCGTGATGGATGCCATCCAGCGGTTGGGCTATCGTCCCAGCTGGGTGGCACGCGGTCTGGCCACGCAACGCACCCGCACGCTCGGCTTGGTCGTGCCGGACATCACCAATCCTTTCTTTCCTGAAGTGGCACGTGGTGTGCAAGATGTAGCGCGTGCCAGAGATTACCACGTGTTCCTATACAACACGGATGAAAGCGCCGAGCGTGAGCGTCAGATTCTTTATTCCCTGGCATCTCAACCGGTGGATGGCATCCTGCTGTTCGGTTCGCGCATCGCTGATGCTGAGCTGCTCGCCTTTGTGGAATATTATCGCCCGCTCGTCGTGCTCAATCGTCCTATCACGCACCCCGGAGTGGGGATGGTGCTGGTGGATAACCTTGCCGGCGCTCGATTGGCGGTCGAGTACTTAGTACAGCGGGGACATCATCACATCGGCATGCTGGCCGGGCCGCCTGCTTCGCCCAGCAGCATCCAACGGGTGGAGGGCTTTCGTAGCGCCCTCGCTGAACATCACCTGCCCTTTCGGGAGAGCTACATTGTGCCTGGTCCACCCACCCTGGATGGTGGACGGGTCATTGCCGAGCAGCTGCTGCACCGTCATCCTGAACTCACCGCCCTATTCACGTACAACGATGTGATGGCCTTGGGTGCGGTGCAAACCTGTATAGCATTGGGGTATCGTGTGCCGGAACAACGCGCTGTCATCGGCTTTGATGATATCTGGATCGCTGCGCTGGTACATCCGACATTGACCACCATCCGGGTGAACAAATATAACGTAGGATATCGGGCAGCGCAGTGTCTGCTGACCATGGTGGAGGACGCGGCACAATGTCCCCCCGCAGTTGAGATTGGGGTCGAGTTGGTCATCCGCGAGTCGGCGTAACCGCCGTTCTCAGCATACATTGAGGGATGGAACATATGGATATGTCAGATATTACCAAAATGTATAATTTCACCGGCCATATCGTTGTGATCACGGGGGGTGCCGGCATCCTGGGAGGCGAGATGACGTGCGCCCTGGCCAGCTTGGGTGCCGACGTGGTGATACTTGACCGCGACCCCGCTTTGGCCGATCGCCTGAAGGAGCGCTTGAATCTCTGCAGCGGGCGCGCTCTGGTTGTGTACGGCAATGTGCTGGAACGGGATACCTTGGTCAAGGCGGACGAGGTCATCCGCTCGGAGTTCGGCGACAGCCCTGATATGCTCATTAATGCGGCCGGTGGTAATAACCCGCGCGCCACCACCGGCCCAGACAGGCGTTTTTTCGACATCGGTGTGGACGATTTGCGCTTCGTGTTTGATCTGAACGCCATCGGTACCATTATCCCCAGCCAAGTCTTCGGGCGGCGTATGGCAGAGAAAGGCCATGGTGTCATCTTGAATGTCTCATCTATGAACGCTTTTCGCCCGCTGACCCGCGTGGTAGCGTATTCGGCCGCCAAAGCTGCCGTGACCAACTTCACCCAATGGCTGGCGGTGCACATGGCGCAGGAGTACAGTCCCAACATCCGGGTGAACGCCATTGCACCCGGTTTTATGCTTACCGAGCAGAATCGTTATCTCTTGATTGACCAGGAGACAGGTGAACTTACCGCGCGTGGCAAGGCGATCATTGCGCACACGCCACAAGGTCGTTTTGGCACGCCTGAAGACCTATTGGGTACGGTGTTGTGGTTGCTCTCGCCCGCCTCGGCCCACGTAACCGGTGTTGTGGTGCCGGTGGACGGAGGTTTCTCCGCTTTTAGTGGAGTGTGAGGGGATAAGAAACGGCAAAGGTCCGCGCCGCAAGGCCGAAGAGGTTCTCGGAAGTCATTCCAATTCTTTCAGGGAGGTACATAGACGATGGCAGAATATCCTGATGCAGCACGTCCTCTTGTCGAACTCAAAGCACGTCGCAAATTTTTCATCGGCATCGACTCAGATGGCTGCGCCTTCGACACGATGGAGATCAAACACAAAGAATGCTTCTGCCCCAATACCATCAAGTACTGGAACCTTCAAGGCGTCTCCAAGTATGCACGAGAGGCGGTGGAATTCGTCAACCTGTATTCTAAATGGCGCGGCATCAACCGCTGGCCGGCATTGGTGATGGTGTTCGATCTTCTGCGTGAGCGACCTGAGGTGATTGCACGCAAGATCCCCATCACAGAAGCGAAGCCATTGCGCACATTTATCGAATCCGGCCTGCCATTAAGCAACGAGGGACTGAAACAGTATCTTAAAAAGCACTATCACCCCGAACTGGAGCAAGGGCTGGCCTGGAGCGAGGCAGTCAACGCCGCGGTCGCCGATATGGTGCACGGTGTGCCCCCCTTTCCCTACGTGCGCGAGAGCTTGGAAATGATGTATGAGGATGCGGATATGATCGTCGTCAGCGCCACACCCACCGAGGCATTAGTGCGAGAGTGGCAGGAACACAGCCTGGATCGTTACATTCGCGTGATCGCCGGGCAGGAGATGGGGAGCAAGACACAGCACCTGGCCATGGCCGCCGGCGGCAAGTATCCTTCCGATCATATCTTGGTGATCGGCGATGCCCCTGGGGATATGAAGGCGGCGAAGGCGAATAATGCCCTCTTCTATCCGATCAACCCCGGCGCCGAGAACGAATCGTGGGAACGCTTCTTTAAGGAGGCGTATCGAAGGTTTGTCACAGGCACCTATGCCGGCACGTATGAGCAGGCGCTCATCGCCGAGTTCGAGGCGAGATTGCCCGAGGTGCCGCCATGGAAGAGGTAGATTAGATGGTGATCGGGATCGGCAGTGAGGAGGGGATTCTCACCGAAGACCAGGTGCGCCGGCTGATGGCGCAAGCCCTCGCCGACACCCCACTCGACGGACGCCGCGTCATCGTGGTGGTGCCGGACGGGACGCGCACGGCACCCATCCCGCTGATGGTGCGTCTGCTGCACGAGCTGCTCGCCAAGCGGGTCAAAGCGTTGGACTACCTGGTCGCACTGGGCACCCACCAACCGATGAGCGATGCTGCGCTCAGCCGACTGGTAGGACAGCCCGTCACAGATGGCGTCTTTGGCGATTCGCGCATCTTCAATCATCATTGGGATCGGCCGGAGACCTTCGTGACACTCGGTGTGATCCCCGCCGAGCGCATCGCGGAGCTCACCAATGGCCTGTTCTCCTTGGAGGTTCCGGTCAAGGTGAACAAGCTGGTGTTGGAATACGATTACATTTTCGTGTGCGGGCCCACTTTCCCGCACGAGGTGATCGGCTTCTCCGGCGGCAACAAATATTTCTTCCCCGGCATCAGCGGCCCCGAGGTGATCAATTTTACCCACTGGCTGGGAGCGGTCATCACCAGCTATGAGGTGATCGGCACCCTCTACACCCCGGTACGCGCTGTGGTGGATCAGGCAGCTGCTATGATCACCCGACCCAAGCTATGCTTCAGCATGGTCGTGCAAACGGGCGACACCCACGATGGTGGACTGGCGGGGCTGTTCATCGGCAGCCCAGAAGAAGCTTTCATGCGCGCTGCGGAACTCTCCAGTCGGGTGCACATCCGCTGGGTTGAACGCCCCTACCGACGCGTGCTGAGCGTCATGCCCACGATGTACGATGACCTCTGGACGGCGGCCAAGGGGATGTACAAGATGGAACCCGCCGTAGCGGATGGAGGCGAGGTGATTATCTACGCCCCACACATTGACGAAATCTCGTATACCCATGGGCGCATCATAGACGAAATCGGCTATCATGTGCGCGACTATTTCCTGAAGCAGTGGGATCGCTTTAAGCACTACCCATGGGGTGTGCTGGCGCATTCAACCCACCTCCGTGGGATCGGCACATACGAAAACGGCATCGAACAACCTCGTATCGCGGTCACCCTGGCAACGCGCATCCCACCTGAGCGGTGCAAGCGTGTAAATCTCGGCTATATGAACCCGGATGCCATTCGCATGGATGAGCGGCAGGGGCGTGAGGAAGAAGGGATTGTGGTGATACCGAAGGCAGGCGAACTATTGTATCGGGTGCGGCCAAGCCGGGCATCCGACCAATAATCTGAATTATTAGAAGTAGGAGGGAAAATGACTATGACGGCACAAGCAGATATCGGATTGATCGGCCTCGCAGTGATGGGGCAAAACTTGGTCCTAAACATGGACGATCATGGCTACACGGTAGCGGTTTACAACCGCACCGTTTCCAAGGTGGACGAATTTATCAACGGCAACGCCAAGGGACGTAAGGTGATCGGCACACACTCCGTCGAAGAGCTTGTGAGTGTGCTGAAAAAGCCTCGAAGGGTGATGTTGCTTGTCAAGGCGGGGCAGGCGGTGGATGACTTCATCGATCAGCTCATCCCCCATCTCGAACCAGGGGACATCATCATTGACGGGGGCAACTCAAACTTCCAAGACACTATTCGACGCACCGCTTATGTGGAATCCAAAGGGTTGCTCTACATCGGCACCGGCATCTCCGGCGGTGAAGAAGGGGCACGTCACGGTCCGTCTATTATGCCCGGCGGGTCGCCCGCCGCCTGGCCACACGTGAAGCCCATCTTCCAGGCGATCGCGGCCAAGGTGGAGGACGGCACCCCCTGTTGCGACTGGGTCGGCGAGAACGGCGCCGGACACTTCGTAAAGATGGTGCACAATGGCATCGAGTATGGCGACATGCAGCTCATCGGCGAAGCATATCACCTGATGAAAGAAGGCTTGGGCATGAGCGCCGACGAGATGCACCACGTATTCGCCGAGTGGAATCAAGGGAAGCTCGATTCATATCTGATCCAGATCACTCGGGACATTCTGGCTTATAAAGATGTGGACGGACAACCCCTGGTGGACAAGATTCTCGATGCCGCCGGACAGAAGGGCACGGGCAAGTGGACGGTGATCTCGGCGCTGGATGCCGGGGTGCCTCTGACACTCATCGGGGAAGCTGTGTTCGCACGATGTCTCTCCGCCCTCAAGGAGGAACGCGTGCGCGCTTCACAAGTGCTGAACGGTCCTTTTGGTCGTTACGACGACAACAGGGAAGCGTTCGTGCATGACATTCGCGAGGCGTTGTACGCCTCGAAGATCATCTCCTATACACAAGGTTATATGCTGATGCGCGCGGCGGCAGCGGAATACAACTGGAACCTGAACTATGGCGGCATTGCGCTGATGTGGCGTGGTGGCTGCATCATCCGCTCCGTCTTTCTGGGCAAGATCAAGGAGGCTTTCGACCGCAACCCTGAGCTCAGCAACCTGCTGCTGGACGAATACTTCAAGGAAGCCGTTGAGTCGGCCCAGCCGTCCTGGCGGCGCGTCGTGGCGCGCGCGGTGGAGATGGGCATCCCGGTGCCGGCTATGTCCAGCGCCCTGGTTTTCTACGACGGCTATCGTCGTGCATGGCTGCCGGCCAATTTGCTGCAAGCACAACGTGACTACTTTGGCGCACATACTTATGAGCGCGTTGATCGGCCGCGCGGTGAATTCTTCCACACCGACTGGACAGGGCATGGCGGCACAGTGACAGCAGGCACTTACAACGTCTGATAAAAAGCAGGGGAAACACTATGGCCAAGATGAAAAACATCGTGGTAGCTCAATCCGGTGGGCCAACGCCGGTCATCAACAGCACGCTGCGCGGCATCGTCGAGATGTGCAAGGCAATGCCGCACCATTTCGGGACAGTTTACGCCGGGCTGCATGGCATCGAAGGGGTGCTCCAAGAGGAGCTGTTGAATCTCTCGGCCCAACGCGACGAAGAGATTGCCCTTCTGAGCGTTACCCCGGCGGCGGGGAGCATTGGGACATGCCGCTACAAGCTCAAGGCAACACAGCAAGAGGACTTCGAACGCATCATCGAGGTTTTCAAAGCGCACAATGTGGGATACTTCTTCTACATTGGCGGCAACGACTCGATGGATACCGCCTACAAGGTAGCTACGCTGGCACACGAGCGTGGCCTCGATCTGGTGGCAGTGGGTGGGCCAAAGACCATTGACAACGATGTGGGAGATAGTGAGTTCAAGCTGATCGATCACACGCCTGGCTATGGCAGTGTGGCACGTTACTGGGCGTTGACCGTCCAGGGAGCGAATGAGGAGAATGCGGGTTCCTACCCGGCCGACCCCGTGCTGGTGTTGCAGGCAATGGGGCGCAGGATCGGCTTTATACCCGCTGCCGCACGCCTGGCAGATCCGCATCGGCAGATGCCATTGCAGATCTACCTGCCCGAAAGTGGGCTGACTCTGGAGCAGATGGCCGACCTGGTGAACGACGAGCTGAAGCGCAGCAAGCGTTGCATCGTGGTAGTGAGCGAGGGCTTTGACGTCGGCTCCGTCGGGGAACGCAAGGATGCCTTCGGGCATATTCAGTTCTCCTCGAGCGAGACGACGGTGGAACAGGTGGTCGTCAACTATCTCAACAAGGTGGGACTGGCGGCGCGCGGTGCAGCGCGCGGCAACATTCCGGGCACGGATCAGCGCCACAATATGATTTACGCCTCGACCGTGGATATGGAAGAAGCCTACAAGCTGGGTCAGAAGGCGGTGCAGATCGCTGTTGAGGATGGCTCGGGCTACATGAGCACCTTGTTGCGTGAACCGGGCCCAGTCTACCGCGTGCGCTACGACAAGGTAGCGCTCGAACTGGTTGCCAACTCCGAGCGCAAGTTCCCCAGACAGTGGATCGCGGAGAATCGCATTGACGTTACGGATGAGTTTATTGCATATGCGCGCCCTCTGATCGGCGACAATTGGCCGACGATCCCGCTTGTCAACGGCTTGCAGCGGTTCGCCCGGCTCGAACGGATAATGGCGGAGCAGAAGCTGCCGGCGTACATCCCTCAGGCATATAGAGGTTAGCTTGGATGTCACCCTTACAGTATCTTAGCGCTCCGGCATCAGCTGACCCGTTGCCACCTGAGCAGGCGGCGCCGCTGGCCGCTGAACTGGGGCGCGTCGCCGATATGACCGTCTACGCGCGCTCTATCGTCATCCAGGAGGGGGTGCTCTACTTCCTCGGCAAGCGCGGCGCCTCGCGCTATTTGGGGATCACCCGCGTCGGCGACCCGCTCCCCGGATTCACCGGTTCGGTGTCCACCGTCTCCTACAATGGCGTTGCGGCATCTCTGCAGGTGTGTCCTACAGATGCAGCGAACGCGCGCGCATTGCGTGCCCGGTTGCCCTTTCTCGCGCCTCGGGCAGTGGGATTGCGCAAATCGGTCGGGTGTGGCGACCGACTGGGGATCGCCACACCCGGGCATGTGCGCGCAGTGCGCCGTGGAACGATGTACCCCGTGTTTGCCCAACAATCTATTCGCGAGATGGCGCGCACCGGGCGCACCCCTCAGCAGGTCCTAGACGATGCAATGTGGGGAGTCCTGCAGGAGGGCTGGCGAGGCGGATACGGAGCTGATGCCGATCACCTGAAAACAATCGAGGACATCGAACGGTGCGTCTCCGCCGGTTTTGTCCTCTATACCTTTGACCCCGGTGACCATGTGGATGACCAGGCGGCCACACAAGACGCCAACGTGCTGCGCAGCAAGGTGGAGCAGCTGCCGTGGCATGAGATGGAGACCTCCTGGCCCGAATTGCGACGGCATTACCTGGGCCGCCCGCTGGATGTGGGTGATTTTGTTATCACGTTTGACGAGCTCACCCTGCTCCGGGCCATCGCCAAGTACGCGCGCGCCGTGATACACACCGTGCACCTCTACCGCTATCTGGTCGGTCGGCTGGGCAGCACCGGCCAAGCGTATGAGCTGGAAATATCCGTGGATGAGACGGCAACGCCTACTTCGCCAGCGGAGCACTACTTCGTCGCCAACGAGCTCA
>Ga0123519_10003897_pt1 | contig 24481 bp, 29 predicted proteins | sample YelNatPaOPRAMG02_FD_87396 | JGI IMG/M metagenome (GOLD analysis project Ga0123519, IMG submission 87396) | Hot spring microbial communities from Yellowstone National Park - Yellowstone National Park OP-RAMG-02 (version 2) | ecosystem: Environmental > Aquatic > Thermal springs > Hot (42-90C) ...
CTTTCACCTGGGTTTATTAACTTTTGGTTATCACAAAAAATTCTTTTTGCCAATCTTTGTAATTTTGGGCAAAATATTTTTTCTTTTCCCTCTTTTTCTTTTGGTAAAAACAAAAAAATTCTTATCGAATATGCCCAACCTAATACTCACAAACTCTTTCACATCGGTCACTTAAGAAATATCACCTTAGGCGAGGCATTGGCAAGAATTTTTGAGACTTTAGGCAATAAAGTAATCCGGGCCAATTATCAAGGTGATGTTGGTCTTCATATCGCCAAATGTCTTTGGGCAGTAAAAAAAGAACAAGAAAAAGAAAAAAATATTCTTGAAAAATTTAAAACCCTTGAGGAAAAAATAGAATTTATTGGCAAAATGTATAGTAAAGGAACCAAAGCTTACGAAGAAGATGAAAAAGCCAAACAAGAAATTATTGAGATAAATAAACAAATCTACCAAAATGACAAAAAAATCTTCGATCTTTGGCAAAAAACGCGACAGTGGAGTCTTAATTACTTTGAAAAAATTTACCAAAGAGTCGATACCCAATTTGATCGTCTTTTTTTTGAAAGTGAAATGGCCAAACGCGCCATAGAAATCTGTCAAGAAGCATTACAAAAAGGGATTTTAGAAAAAAGTCAGGGAGCAATTGTTTTTAACGGCAAAAAACACAACTTAGATACGCGCGTTTTTATCAATTCTTTGGGTTACCCTACTTACGAAGGAAAGGAACTTTCTTTAGCAGAAAAAGAATTCTCTGAGTTTGGGCAAATCGATAAAGCCATTCATCTAACCACTCCCGAACAAAAAAGTTTTTTTAAAGTTACTTTTAAAGTGGAAGAACTTTTGGATCAAAAAAAATTTAAAGATAAACAATATCATCTTTCATATGAATGGGTAAAACTAAAAGAAGGCAAAATGTCATCACGGGAGGGCAATGTCATTGAAGCCAACTGGTTAATCGATCAAGTAAAAAAGAAAATTTTAACGGATTTTAAAATTGATGAAAAAACCGCCGAAAAAATTGCCGTTGCCTCAGTCAAGTATGCTTTTTTAAAAACCTCACCCGAAAATCCAATTTCTTTTGATATTCAAGAATCAATCTCTTTAAAAGGAAATTCTGCTCCTTATATCCTTTACACTTATATTCGAGCAAAAAGTGTTTTGAAAAAAGAAAAAGATGAAAAAAACTTAAAAATTTCTTCTTCTTTAAATTTAAATCAAGAAGAAAAAGAAGTTTTGCGATTTTTGATTTTGTTTCCTCAATCAATTTTAAATAGTGCTTTATATTTTTCTCCCCATTTTTTATGTCAGTATCTTTATGAACTTTCGCAAAAATTTAACTTTTTTTACGAACACTACCCAATCTTAAAAGAAAAAAATAAACACTTAAAAACCTTTCGCCTTCTTCTTACTCAAGCAACGGCCAATGTTATCAAAAAAGGATTTTTTATTTTGGGAATAAAAACGGTTGAGAAAATGTGAAAAAAATTACAACGGCTAACGTTAAACATTAAACTTTAAACGGTAAAAAAAATAAATAGAGATAAATAGAGATAGATAGAGATAAGTAGAGATAAATGGAGATTGGGAGATGGGGTTAATTTTAGGTAGAGACACATCATGGCGTGTCTCTATAAATATCCCGAGGTGACGAATCTATAACACCTCGGAGGTGACGAATATTTAACACCCTAAGAAGGTGTTAATTTCAAGTGTAAAAAGTAGTGTAAAAATAGTGTAAAAGTAGTTAATATATCAAATATCAAAAATCAAAATGCAAAATGACATAGCAAAAATGAATAGTAAGCAAAGTAAATATTTTTTTAATTTTTTTATATAGTTTTTTTCCCTCCGAATCGGAGGGTGTCATTTTGCTATTTGATATATGATTTTTGATATATATTTTTTAGTGTTTAATGTTTGGTGTTAGATGTTAGATGTTTGGTGTTTGGTGCTCTTATGAGCTATATTTGTAGTCAATGCGGTTATGGTTCAATCTCTTGGATGGGGAAATGTCCTTCTTGTGGCGCATGGCAAAGTTTTTTTGAAAAAAAAGAAGAGGAAGAGAAAAAAATAACCGTCAAAGAATTAAAAATCATTTCTTTGGATAAAATTCCAAAAATCGAAAAAAATCGAAAAAAAACTGGTATTTTTGAGATCGATCGCGTTTTGGGCGGGGGTATTGTTGAGGGAGAAATCATTCTTTTAACTGGCGAGCCTGGGGTTGGCAAATCCACCCTTCTTCTTCAGGGACTTAATCAATTTCGTTGTCTTTATATCTCTGGTGAAGAATCGGCTTCACAAGTTGCCAGTCGTGCCAAAAGATTAAACATTAATCTTAAAAACTTTCTTTTTTCAGAAACGACGCAAATTGAAGGGATAGTTACCGGATTAAAAGAACTTAAAGATAAAATAGACGTTTTAGTAATTGACTCAATCCAAACTATTTATTCAGAAAAAATTGAGGCGCCAGTTGGTAATATTTCTCAGATAAAAGAAGTTGCTTCGCAGCTGACTAACTTTGCTAAAAAAAATAACCTGCCTGTTATTATCGTGGGTCATATCACCAAAGAAGGAGAAGTCGCTGGGCCAAAAACATTAGAACACTTAGTCGATTGCGTTTTAACCTTTGAGGGAGAAAAAGAGTCTAATTTTCGCTTTCTTCGTCCTTCAAAAAACCGCTTTGGCCCAACTGATGAGATAGGCATTTTTGAGATGAAAGAAGAAGGTCTTATCCCCGTTGATAACCCATTAGTTTTTCTTGATGAAAAAAAAGAAGAGGTGGGGAAAGCAATCGTTGGTGTTGGTGAAGGAAAACGGGTGCTTTTTTTTGAAATTCAAATCTTAACCGTACCAACAATTTTAGCCATTCCGCGACGAATTGTTAAAGGTTTAGATTACAACAAAGTCCTTCTTCTTTTGGCAGTTGCCCAAAAACATCTTTCTCTTCCTCTTTCTCAATTTGATATTTATGTCAATGTCGTTGGTGGGGTCAACATCAAATCAACCGCTTCTGATTTGGGATTTGTGGCCTCTTTGCTTTCTTCAATTAAAAATCAACCCCTTCCAAAAACCGCCCTTTTTTGCGGTGAGGTTGGTCTTTTGGGTGAGGTAAGAAAAACTTATTTTGAAGAAAAAGTTATCAATGAAGGAAAAAGATTGGGATTTAGCCCTATTTACTCCTCTAAAAATTTAAAAAATATTCGCCAATTAAAAGAGATTTTTAATTTTTAAGAAGAAGAGTTTTTGTAAAAAATTTTTTTAAAAATTGTCTTTCTTCCGTTGGCCCCCTCCAGTTCAATTACCAACTCATTTTTGCCTTTTTTTAAGGGAAAAGTATACTCAAAAATTCCCTCTTCGTTGGGATAGATTTTTTCACCAAAAATGGTAATCGTTGTTTCTTTTTCTGTTTTTCCGATAATTTTTATCAGATTTTCATTGTAAAAGACATCGGTTTTGGGAGAAAGAATAACTACCTTTGGTGGGGTCAAAAAAATTTTTAACTGATATCCAAAATAAATAAAAAAAACAAAAAAAATAAAAAAGCTCAACATGGTAAAAAATTTTTTTATGGTAGGAGTAAAATATTTTTCTGAAACCCGCCGCCGAAAAGTAATTTTTTCCTCCCCTTCATAGTCGCGATAAAAAAACGGTAATACTTTTTTATAGTTTAATCCCAAAAACCGAGCATAGGTTTTTATCAATCCTTCAATATAAACTGGTGATTCAAAAAGATTCCAATTATTATTTTCCAAAGCCAAAAGATACTTTTCTTTAATCTTTGTTTGCTTTGAAATATCAGTCAAAGAAAGATTTTTTTTAACCCGCTCTCTCTTTAAAATCTCACCCGCAGTAAGCATAAATAATAAACTCTAAATTCTCTCATTTTAACGAAATTTATTAATCTCTCATCTCAACTTATTTCTATTATTTAATACTCTACTTATCTCTATTTATCTCTATTTATCTCTATAAATCTCTTAATCTCTATTTTTTTAAATTCTTCTGAATTTTTCTGATTTATCCGATGTAAGCTGGTTTATCCGATTTTATTTCCGTTACTTTCCCTCCCTTCCTGTATACTCTCCAGTTTCTGGATTAACAATCACAATATCACCCTCTTTTATAAAAAGAGGCGCCATAATTACCGCCCCTGTCTCTAAAGTGACTGGTTTTTTAGCTGAAGAAACAGTATCTCCTTTAACCGCCTCTTCGGCTTTAACCACTTTTAAACGAACAGATAAAGGGGGTCTAACCGACAAAGGCACGTCATTAAAAATGTAAACATAAAGTTTTTCTCCCTCTTTTAAATATTTCTCTAAACCAGAAACTGCGGTTAATGGCACGCTATATTGGTTAAATGTTTTCTCATCCATAAAGTAAAGATTTTCATTATCTTTATATAAAAAAACCATTAACCTGCTTTCAACCTCAACGATCTCAACTTCCTCTCCTGATTTAAAAGTAATATCAATATTCTTACCCGTTTTGACATTCCAAATCTTTGTTTTCATCAAAGCCGCTCCTTTTCCTGGCGCATAAAACTCTGCCTTTTGCACCTGCCAAATCTCATTTTGATAAAGAATAAAATCACCTTTTTTTAAATTACCAGCATTTATTTTCATAAAATAATATCGATAACTTTTAATTTATCAATTGAGTCAAAACCTAAAAAAACCATCGCCAGTCTTTCCACCCCAATGGCAATACCAGCACAGGGGGGTAAGCCATATTTTAACGCTTGAATAAACCCTTTGTCAATTGGATGATTGATTTTTCCTAATTTTTTTCTTTGTTTATCTTCTTTTAAAAATCTCTCCTCTTGTTCTTTCCAATCGGCCAACTCCGTATAACAGTCACCTAACTCAATACCATTGATATAAAACTCAAACCGTTGAGCGGTTTTGCCATCGGGATTTAATTTAGCCAAAGCGGCAAATTCTTTGGGATAGTCATAAATTAAAGTCGGATAACCATTTTTTCCCAAATGTGGCTCAATCTCAGAAACATAAATCTGTGACCAAACCTCCTCATAAGAAAACTTCTCAACTTGATAGCCTTTTTTTCTTGCTTTTTGTAAAAATAATTGATGATCAAATAACTCTTTTTCAAAAATATCAGCATACTTTTCAAAAGCCTCGACTACCGAAATCTTTTCCCATTTATTTAAATTAATTTTTAAAGCAAAATCACTTTTGACTTTTTCATTTAGGTATCTTAACATTTCTAAAAGTTCATTAGCTATATCCATATAGTTAGCCTTTACCTTATAAAACTCAAGCATCGTAAACTCAAAAGAATGCAAAGAGGAGGGTGGATCACTATTTCTAAAAGACTTGCCAAGATAATAACAACTCCCAACCCCTTCAACCAAAAGCCGTTTTAAAAAAAGCTCAGGTGAAGGAGTCAAATAAAGTTTTTCCCTTTTATCAAAATATCTAAACTCCGTTTCAAAAACCTCAAGGTAAGACTCTGGAATAAGAGAAGGTGATAAAACAGGTAAATCTATCTTCAAGTAACCTTTTTTTTGTAAAAACTCCTCGATTAATCTTATAATAAAAAGAAAGTTTTGATGATTTTTTAAATTTGAAAAGTTAACTTTTATTTTCATTTTTGGTTTTTTTAAATTTTATTTATTCCCCCATTTCTTTCTCTAGCTCTTCAAGAAGTTTTTTTGCTTTTGAAGAAACTTTTTCCGGAACTTTAATTTTAAAAATGACATATTGATCACCTCTTTCTTTGCTTTTTGGATAATAAATCCCATAACCACGAAGGCGAACCATTGCCCCATCTTTTGTTCCTGGTTTTACTCTTAACTTCACCTCCCCGTCAATGGTTGGTACAGAAACTACGCCGCCAAGGACAGCTTTTGGATAAGAAATCTCTTTCTCAAAATATATATCTTGCCCTTCTCTTTTAAAATAAGGATGAGGAGTAACGTGAACGATAAGATCAAAATCGGAAAATCTAATCCTTGTTCCATCATCAACACCGGCTGGGATTTTTATTTTTTTATTTTCTCCTTTGATAAAAACTTCTTTCTCAACTCCGAAAACCGCCTCATCAAAACTTAAACTTACCTTATAAACTTCTCTTCTACTGCGACGCCGACTGGTAAAAGGAGAGCGAAAACCAAAAAATTGTTCAAAGATCTCAAAGGGATCAGAAAAACCCTCAAAATCAAAACCAAAATCAGAAAAATCACCGCCAAAATTGGTATAAACGCGAAACGGTCCTTGTTGATAAAAACCACCTTCAAAACCAGAAGAACCGGCGAAAGCTTCTCTTTCAAACGCAGCCGCCCCATACTGATCGTAAATAGCTCTTTTTTTGGGATCAGAAAGAACCTCAAATGCTTTATTGATTTCTTTAAATCTTTCGGTTGCCTCAGGCGATTTATTGCGATCCGGATGCCATTTTAAAGCCTGCTTTCTGTAAGCGGCTTTAATCTCTTCCAAAGTGGCATTTCTTGGAACGCCCAAAATTTCATAATAGTCCATTTTAAATTCTTAATTTTTAATTAACAACTTCTCCCTCTTCTGCTTCTTTTTTATCCTCTTTTTTATCCTCCTCTACTTTGCTACTTCTTCCATACATTGCCTGGCCAATTTTTGTCAGCTCATCCGATAAAGCCTTTGTTTTCTCTTCTAACTCTTCTTTACTTCCCTTATCTAAGATCTCTTTTAATTCTTTAATCTTTCTTTCAATTGATTCTTTGAGACTTTTTTCTATTTTATCACCTTCTTCTTTCAACGATTTTTCCGCCACATAAATCATATTATCAGCTTTGTTTCTTGCTTCAATTCTTTCTTTTTCTTTTTGATCTTCTTGCGCATATTTTTCTGCTTCTTCTTTCATTCTTTCAATTTCTTCTTTTGTTAAACCGGTTGACCCGGTGATTTTTATCGCCTGAGACTTACCAGTGGCTTTATCTTTTGCTGTCACCGTCAAAATCCCATTGGCATCAATATCAAACGTCACCTCAATCTGTGGCACCCCCCGCGGTGCTGGTGGAATGCCATCTAAAATAAATCGTCCCAAAGACTTATTGTCTTTGGCCAAAGGCCGCTCTCCTTGCAAAACATGAATCTCAACCTGAGTTTGATTATCAGCGGCAGTTGAGAAAATTTCGGTTTTTGAGGTGGGGATGGTGGTGTTTCTTGGAATCAAAGGCGTCATCACCCCACCCAACGTCTCAACTCCCAAAGTCAAAGGAGTAACATCAAGTAAAACCACATCTTTTGCTTCACCGGTTAATATCCCAGCTTGAATTGCCGCTCCAACCGCCACTACCTCATCAGGATTAACCGAACGATTAGGTTCCTTGCCAAAAAACTTCTTTACCTCTTCAATTATTTTTGGCATCCGAGTCATCCCACCAACTAAAATTACTTCATCAATTTCTGAGACGCTTAGTTTTGCGTCTTTCAAACAGGCCTTTACGGGCTCAAATGTTTTTTTGATCAAATGATCAACCAAAGACTCCAATTTTGCTCGCGTTAATTTCATTACCAAATGTAAGGGTTGATTATCTTTTACGGTAATAAATGGTAAGTTAATCTCCGCCTCAAGCGATGAGGAAAGTTCAATTTTTGCTTTCTCAGCGGCATCTTTTAATCTCTGAAGCGCTTGAGCGTCTTTTCGAAGATCAATTCCATTTTCTTTCTTAAATTCCTCAGCCACATAATCAATAATCACCTTATCAAAGTCATCACCTCCTAAATGAGTATCGCCATTGGTTGCTTTTACCTGAAAAACACCTTCTCCAAGCTCCAAAATTGTAATATCAAACGTTCCACCCCCCAAATCATAAACGGCAATGGTGTGAACGTGTTTTTTATCAAGACCATAAGCCAAAGCAGCCGCGGTTGGTTCATTTAAAATTCGCTCCACCTTTAATCCGGCAATTTCTCCGGCTTGTTTGGTCGCTTGTCTTTGGGAGTCATCAAAATAAGCAGGGACAGTAATCACCGCTTTTTCCACTTTTTCTCCCAAATACGCCTCGGCATCGGCTTTGATTTTTTGAAGGATCATCGCCGAAATCTCTTGGGGAGTAAAAGTTTTTCCTTCAACCTCAACCACCGCCATCCCATTTTGCCCTTCTTTAATCTTATAAGGCAACCACTTTTTATCATATTGGACTGAAGGGTCAGAAAAACGTCGTCCCATCAGTCTTTTTATCGAAAAAATAATTCGGGTGGGGTGAATTACCATCTGTCTTTTGGCCACATCGCCAACGATTCTTTTTATTGGGTCAACCACCGAAGGGATAACATTTCTTCCTTCGGCCGAATGAATCACTTTTGGTTGACCTCCTTCCATAACCGCCACACAAGAGTTAGTGGTTCCTAGATCAATCCCAATGATTTTGCTCATAGGTAAATAAGAAAAAAACTAATAATTTACATATAATCACCTTTTTTTAACTCTTCTTTGGCTATCTTGACCGCTTCTTCTTCTTTTTTCCTTACCGAAACTTTAACCTGAGCAATCCTTAAAACCTCTTCCCCCATCTTATAACCTTTTCTCAAAACCTCAACGACAAGATTTTCTTTTTCTCCCTCAGTCACATCCACCGCCTCCGCCAAATTGGGGTCAAACTCTTTTCCCAAAAGATCAATTTCTTCAACTCCTTCGTTTTTTAGGAATTGAAGAAACTGATCTTTTATCAGTTTCAACCCAGTGTCTTTAATAAAAACTTCTGCTTTTTCTAGATTGTCCAAAAAAGGTAAAATCTTTAAAAAAAACTCTTTTTTTATTTTCTTTTCCCATTCTTTTTTTTCCTCTAAAACTCTTTTTTGCAAATTTTGATAATCAGCCAAGGCCCGTAAATACTTATTTTTAAACTCTTCAACCTCTTTTTTTAATTTTTCATTTTCTTCTTTTATTTTCAAAAGTTCTTCCTTTTTGTCTTTTTTTTGGGTGTCTTTCATCATTTTTAATCCTATCAAACTTTTTTCGGATTTAAAAGTTCCTCAATCAAATTAGAAAAATATCTAATTTGAGGAATAAGCGCTCCATAAGGCATTCTTTTTGGTCCAATTAAACCAATAACCCCTTTTATACTTTCTGCTTCAAACTCACCAAAAACACTGGCGCAATTTTCAAACAAAGGATCATAAAAATCCTCTTCTCCCAAAAAATAAAGAATCTCTTCTTGGGTTCTTATAAAAGCCTCAATTACTCTTTCCCAAAAACTTATCTCTTCAAGTTTTAAAAATAAATGACGCGTCAGTTCTAAATCAAAAAATTCCGGTCGCTCCAATAAATAACCCATCCCGGCATAATAAACATCTCCTTTATTAGTGGCCGTCACCGATAAAAACCCAGTTTTTTTTGCCAAAACTTTAGCCGCTTGTGATAATAACCGATTAAGATTGTCTTTTTCGTCCCAAATACTGTTTTTATAAGCCACTTCATCAGCGGTTGCCAACTCTTTTTCTTTCATTAAATTTTTAATATAAAAACGAAAAGCTTTGGCCGATGGAATTCTTCCTGAAGAAAAGTATTCTTTTTTCAAATAACCTTTCTTGGCAAGCTCCACCATCTCATTTCTTATCGTTGCTGGCGAAACACCCAGTTTATATTTTTTTTCAAGGACTTCCGATCCTACCGGCAACCCGGTTTCGGTATACTCTTGAATAATCGCTTTTAATATCTCAATTTGCCGTTGAGTTAATTCTTCCATAGCTTTTTATTATATTAGCAATCATACATAATATCTGCTAATTTGTCAAGAGGAATTTTTGTTATAATTTTTTGTATGCTTGAAAAATTTTATATTGTTTTGGCGGTTGGGGCTTTTATTTTAAAAGATAAAAAAATTCTTATTGTCAAAAAATCTCCTTATGAAAATATTGATGCTGGTCTATGGACTATCCCAGGTGGCAAAATTGAAAAGAACGAACCAATTATCGATGGCTTAAAAAGAGAGGTAAAAGAAGAGGTCAATCTTGAGATTTCCAACTATCAATGGCTTGGGGAGGATGTTTTTGAAAGTAATGGCTTTTGGTTTCATGCCCAACATTTTTTATGTCATCCCAAAAACGGTGATGTTAAGCTAGAAAAAAAATTAACCGCCTTTCACTGGCTTTCAAAAGACGAAATAGAAAACTTCACCTTTCCCAAAAATATTAAAAAAAGAATCAAAGAAATTTTTGAAAAATATGCTTAAACTCGGTGCCCATCAGTCGATAGCTGGTGGACTTGATAAAGCAATTGAGCGGGTGGTAAAAATTGGCGGCAACTGTCTTCAACTTTTTTCCTCCTCTCCTCGTGGTTGGAGTTTTACCAAATTAAATGATCGCCAAATTAATCAATTTATTAAAACTGCTGAAAAACTTTCTATCTCTCCTATTTATTTTCACGCTTCTTATCTTATCAATTTAGCCGATGATGGTAAAATTGGTCAACTTTCAAAACAATCACTTATCAACGAGCTTAATCTAGCGCAAAAACTAAAAATTAAAGGCTCAATCGTTCATCTGGGCTCATATAAAAATAAAGTAGAAAGTAGCAAGTATCAACTATTAATTAACAATATCAAAGAAGTTTTGGAGAAAACTCCCAAAGAAACATTTTTTATCATTGAAAATGCGGGCAATCGAAAAATCGGCCAAAGTTTAGAAGAAATAAGTCTTATTTTCAAAGATGTTGACAGTCCTCGTCTTAGACTTTGTCTTGACACCTGTCATCTTTTTTCCAATGGTTATAAATTTGAAACAGAAAAAGAACTTGATCAATTTCTTGAAAAACTGGAAAAACTAAATCTTTTAGATAAACTTGAAGTTTGGCATCTCAATGATAGTCGTGATCCTTTTAACTCTGGAAAAGATAGACATGAAAACATTGGTCAAGGAACAATTGGCTTAAATGAATTTAAAACCCTTTTAAATCATCAAAAAACAAAAAACTATCCTTTTATCATCGAAACCCCAGGCTTTGGTAAAGAAGGACCGGATAAAAAAAACTTAGATATTTTAAAATCTTTGGTTGAATAAGATATAATTTACTCATGTTTCCCTTACCAGAAGCAATAAAAAATATTTTTTCTATCTTTAAAAACAACGGTTTTGAGATTTATCTTGTTGGTGGTGCCGTTCGCGACTTTCTTCTTGGAAAAAACCCAAAAAACTTTGACTTTACCACCAACGCTACCCCTAAACAAATCCAATCGCTTTTTCCAAATTCTTTTTATCACAATACTTATGGCACAGTATCGATTCCGGTAGAAAGGGAGGGTCTTTCTTCTTTACAAAAAACCATCGTTGAGATTACCCCTTTTCGCAAAGAGGAAGATTACACTGACTTTCGTCATCCAGAAAAAATTGAGTGGGCAAAAACATTAGAAGAAGACTTGGCCCGTCGTGATTTTACTATCAATGCCATCGCTTACGATGGTAAAAAAATTATCGATCCCTACCAGGGACAAAAAGATTTAAAAGAAAAAATTATTCGCTGTGTTGGCGATCCCGATAAAAGATTTACTGAGGATGCTTTAAGACTTTTGCGAGCAATCCGCTTTGCTTCCCAACTTGGCTTTTTAATTGAAGAAAAAACAAGAGAAGCAATTGTGAAAAACAATTATTTAATTACTAAAATTTCCTGGGAAAGAATAAGAGATGAGTTTTTAAAAATTTTAAAAAGCGATCATCCAGCCGAGGGTGTTTTATTCCTACGAAATACCGGTCTTTTAAAATATATCTTGCCGGAGCTTGATATTTGTTTTTCTATCCCTCAAAAAAGCCCAAAAAGACATCATATTTACGATGTTGGCACTCATTTGACAATGTCTTTAAAACACTGTCCTTCAAAAGATGAAATCACTCGCTTTGCCACCCTAATTCATGATATTGGCAAAGCCAAAACTTTTAAAAAAGATGAAAAAACAGGACTCATTACTTTTTACAATCATGAGGTGGTTGGAAAAAAATTAGTGGAAAAAATTGCTGAAAGATTTAAGCTCTCAAGCAAACAAAAAGAAAAACTTGTTCGTCTGGTTGCCTATCATCAATTTACTGTCTCAGAACTACAAACCGACAAAGCCATAAGACGTTTTATAAGAAATGTTGGCAAAGAATATCTTTTAGATATGCTTGATCTTCGGACAGCCGATCGCTTGGGTTCTGGGACAAAAGCTACCTCTTGGCGACTTGAGCTTTTTAAAAAAAGACTGATTGAAGTTCAAAAAGAACCTTTTAAAATTACTGATTTAAAAGTAAACGGATACGATGTAATGAGGATTTTAGAGATAAAACCTGGGCCAAAAGTAGGAAAAGTTTTAAAATATCTTTTTGAAAAAGTGGTTGAGAAAAAATTAAAAAATGAAAGAGAAGTTTTACTTAAAGAAATTGAAAAACTTAAGGTGTCGGTGCCGGAATCTCATCAATACTAAACTGTAATAATTTACACTTTCCCGATGAATCGTATAAATTGAAAACAAAACAAATGATATTAAGAATTAAATATGATCCTAAAAAAAGAATCAACCCAATAAAAGCAAACTTAAGTGTCCCTTGGGCTTTTTTGACTTTTTCCGGATTACCAAAAGAAGTCAAATAGTTAAAAGCACCAACAACAAGCATGATAAAAAGGGCTAAAAGAAAAATCCCGGTTGCTAAATTTAAAAGATTGCCAAAAATGTTTTCTAAGCATTTTAAAGTAGGAACACCGTTAACACAACAGCTATTACCACTGTTATCTGGTGAACAAATATCTTGAGCGTAGACTGAAAATAATAAAAAAGAAAGCATTGAAAAAAACTAAATTATTATTGCCCGCTCACTCCACTAATTACTAAAGTAGGAACGCGTATCTCTTTAGAAACTCCCAAACCAACGTTAAAAATATTTTCCACTAATACTACCAGTGATAAAACAATAAATATAATAATTAACCCTAAAACTGCCGCTTGAATTTTGTTTCTTGCTTTTTCCACATTTTCTTTATTTCCTCCCGAGGTAATCCACCCAAAAGCCCCAAGCAGAAGATATAAAATTGCCGCCAACCCAGCTAAAATAAAAAAACCTTTAATAGCAAATCCCAAAATATCACTTAAACTTGGCGGTGTTATCCCTGGTTTAATAGTAACAACCTGGGCATAAACTTTAGGAACAAGATTAACCATAAAAATAAAAAATTTTAAAATTTAGAAACTATCTTAATTATTAAAAAAAAATTTTATTTTGTCAAGGGGTATTTGCTGCGGGGCTTGGATTCGAACCAAGATAAGAAGCTCCAAAGGCTTCTGTCCTACCGTTAGACGACCCCGCAAAATTTTTTTTTAGATATATATATTTTACAAAATTTTGAAAAAAAAGGCGACCGCTTTTTTGGTCGCCTTTTAGAAAAATCTTTTAAAACATTCTTCTTTTTACTCTGTCTTTGTTGGTGTTGGTGGTAAAGAAAAATCTTTTATCTCATCTGTCTCTCTTATTTCCCTCAACGTTCTATCCCAAACTCCTTTTACTCTTACTCGATGACCAACTTCGATATTATTTAAACTAATTGATTCTTCGCGCCTGTTAATTATTTTTGTGCCATCTGCCCCATAAACTTTTATTTCACCGCGATTAATAGTTTTTATCGTCAAAACATTTCCCTCCTTTGATAAAACTTGACCAAAAAATACACCCCATCTCTTTTGAATTGATTTGTTGCGGATTAAAACTGCTTCAATTGTTGACTTTGTCTCATCAGTATATCGACCAATAACATTGACTTCATCACCAACTGAAAACTCACTCAAAGACGACTTTCCCCAAAAACGACGACGAAGTTGAGTCCTTTCAGTAATGTTAACTTGATAAGTTTTCCCCTCTTTATTATCAGAGACTTTGATGTAATTTCCACCGATTTCAGTAATTTTTCCAGTCAGTCGAGCATTAAATCTTAAAGCTTTGATTTTTTCTCTTATTTGATTTTTTATCTCCTCTATCAAATCTTTCTTTTCTTCTTTCATCTCTTTTCTTATCTCCCACGGTTTGATTGATGGATTAGCAGTAATAGTTAATTTTATTGATTCTTTTGTTTGTTCTCTAATTGCAGAAATCGTTGGTTTAACCTCTTCTCTTATCGCTTTAATTGTTGGCCTAACTTCTTTTTCAAAAATTTTTTCTGGCCTTTCTGCCAAAACATTTTGAGATGGAACTAATAAAAGAGTTAAAAAAAGAATCCCAAGAATTTTTTTCATAAGAAAATAAAAAAACTTTTAATAAGCTTCTATTAATTAATATGCAAAAACCTAAAAAAAGTTGCATTATTCTTGGGTTTGAAGAAAAACAGTGATTTCTTTTTCTGCATAGTTACCATCTTGATCGTTTGCAGTAATCGTCAATAAATTTTCTCCTTCATCTAAATTATAATTCAAAGAAAAATAGCCTTTCTCATCGGCTTTTGTTCGAATCTCATTAACATAAACCTCAGCATAAGCTGAAGTTTTTCCAGAAACTTTTATTGAAGGATTAGTATAAGTAGTATTGGCTTTTGGCTCGGTGATTTCCAAAGTTAATCCCAAAGCTACAGGTTCTTCGGTTGGAATTTCTGGTTTGTTGATATTAGTTTGACCTGTCTCATTTGTTGTATTATTTTGTTTTTTAAAAATTTGAGGAATGTTTTTAAACTTCAAATTATTTTGACCTTGTTTTTTTATTAAAAAAACCAAAGAACCAAAAATTACTAACAAAACAAAAAAAATAATTACCAAGGCATTTCCTTTTTTTTTCATATTATTTTTAATTAACTTTTAATTTTTTAAAACGATAAGCATGACTATGATTATTATAGTAAGCTTCGTAAACACCGATAATGATAAAAATTATCAAAAGAAACAAAAAAATTAAAGGAAAAGGAGGCGGTTTAATGGGTAAACGAACTCTTATGGGCAAAAAATAAGGAAAACTAAAGCCTAAATAATCCAAAAAAAGAGGCAAAGTAGCAGCATGAAAACTAATCTGAAATACTTTTTTAAAATGATATTTTTTTTCTGGTTTTAATTTTAACAAAACAAAAACCAATAAACTGGCTATAAAAAGATAAAAAAGATTAACCAAAAAAGAAAACAAAAACGTAAAGACAAAAATAAAAAGGAAAATAAAAAAGTAAAAAATGTAAAAAAACTTTTCGATAAAAAAAAGACGCTGACGAATAATTTTTAATGTTTCTTTATTAAAAATAATTTGATTAAAAGAACTCAAAGGAATTTTTTTTACTTTCCCTGCCTCTTTAATAAAAAGGTCAGTTTTTGTTAAAAGGGCTTTTGTTTGATATTGATTAATTTTTTCTTCCGAAGCACTTTCATCAATCACAAAAACAAGTTTTAATCGCTCTTTCTCATCCCTCAACCAAAAAAAATAAGGACGATTATAAGAAGAAATTAAATAACCTTTATCAATAAAAATGTTTAAATCAGAAGGAAAATTGGCCAACGCCGAATTAACCGATTTTAACCAAAAGTTAATTTTTTGCGGCGAATATCGATATAAAAGACTAACTCCCAACAAAAAATTTAAAAAAACAATTAACGAAACAAAATATTTAAATGAAAAAAGAAAACGAGTTTTTAAAATTTTGGTATAATAGGAATAATTAGGAATAAGACTTTTTAAAAAAATATAAAAAAAGGCCTTGACTTTTTTCATTTTAAGATTTATCATAAATAAATATAAAACGAAAGTCAAGTATTTTTTTTGACTTTCTTTATAATTTTATTAGTTTTTTAAAAATAAAAAAAATATGGCAGAAGGAGTTTTTTCTCGAACTAAACCCCATTTAAACATTGGTACCATTGGTCATGTTGATCACGGTAAAACTACTTTAACTTCAGCTATTCACTATGTTTTGTCAAAAAAAGGTTTGGCTAAATTTTTAAAATACGAAGAAATAGATAAAGCCCCAGAAGAAAGAGCAAGAGGAGTAACCATTAACCTTCATCACTCCGAATACGAAACCGAAAAACGCCACTATGCCCACATCGATGCTCCAGGACATGCCGATTATATTAAAAACATGATTACCGGAGCGGCTCAAATGGATGGTGCGATTCTTGTTGTCTCTGCTCCTGATGGCCCAATGCCTCAAACACGTGAACATATTCTTTTAGCCCGTCAAGTGAATGTCCCTGCCATCGTTGTCTTTTTAAACAAAGTCGATATGGTTTCCGATAAAGAACTTATAGATTTGGTTGAAATGGAAGTCCGTGATCTTCTTACCAAATATGGTTATCCGGGAGATAAAGTGCCAGTCATTCGGGGCTCGGCTCTTAAAGCTTTATCTGACGATGAAGAAGCAATAAAATCAATTGAAGAATTACTCAAAGCTGTTGATGAATATATTCCGGAACCAGTCAGAGAAATTGATAAACCCTTCCTTATGCCAGTGGAAGATGTTTTTACGATTTCTGGTCGAGGAACCGTGGTTACTGGGAGAGTAGAAAGAGGGGTTTTAAAACTTAACGAAGAGGTTGAAATTGTTGGTCTAAAACCAACTAAATCAACCGTTGTCACAGGAATTGAGATGTTTAGAAAAACTTTGGACGAAGCAAGAGCCGGCGACAATGTTGGTCTTCTTTTGCGAGGTATTGAGAAAAATGAAGTGATGCGAGGACAAGTGGTGGCTAAACCAGGAACGATCACTCCTCATACTGAGTTTGAAGCAGAAATTTATGTTTTAACCAAAGAAGAAGGAGGCCGTCATACTCCTTTCTTCAATGGTTATCGTCCCCAGTTTTACATAAGAACCACCGATGTTACTGGAGAAATTACTCTTCCCTCGGGGGTGGAAATGGTTATGCCAGGAGACAACTTAAAAATTACCGCCAAACTTATTTATCCGGTGGCTTTGGAACAGGGATTAAAATTTGCCATCCGCGAAGGTGGTCATACGGTTGGTGCTGGGGTAATTACTAAAATTATCAAATAAATTGGTTTTCAAAGTTAATTTTTAAATATTTTTGCACTTTTACTTTTTTTATGCCCAAAGGAAGAATTAGAATCCGACTTAAAGCTTACGATCATCGCCTGATTGATGCTACTTGCCAAAAAATAGTTGATACGGCGATAAAAACAGGGGCCGCGGTTGTTGGTCCTATTCCTTTACCTACAAAAAAAGAAGTTTATGTGGTTAATAAATCTCCTTTTATCGACAAAGATGCCCGTGAACATTTTGGGTTAATTATCCATAAAAGATTAATCGATATCATTAATCCCACCAACCAAACAATCGACTCTCTTATCCATTTGGAACTGCCAGCGGGAGTGGAAGTTGAGGTGAAAATGTAATAACTATTTTTGCTTCAAAAACCACTGATAAAGATTTTTAATTTTATTTTTGTAAATTTTAAAATTTTTGATAACTACTAAAATCACCGCCGAAGAAATTCCTAAACTTAAAAAAAGGGAAAGTAACAAAAATTTTGGTACCTCCAACCAAAAAATAAAAACATTGTCAAAAAAATATTTCTTTACCACCTCAAAATCTTCCTGAAAAAAGTTTAAAAGCTCAAAACTTCTTTGTTCTTTTAGTATCTCAAATAAAATCTCTCCTAAAATCAAAAAAAACAAGAAACTACTTAAAAACACAATTATTTTCAAGAAAAAATCAACAGTAATTTTTCTTGCTTCCCAAAAATAAATTTTTTTAAGAATTTTATTTTCTACATTTTTCATTTTTTGTTTTTAACTTTTAATTTCATTCTTCCTCTTCTTATTATTGATTTTACTGTATTTTCTTTGATTTTTAATTTTTTGGCAATTTCTTTTATCTTATAACCATTTTTTAAAAGCTGAAAAACTTTTTGCTCTTTTTTGTTTAATTTCTCAAAAATTTTTTCTTCTTCCTCAAAAAGACTTAAAATAGCAAAATCACCTTCTTCATCAGCAATGTCTTTATTCAAAGGAAGAAAGTCTTTTCTTTTGCGATAAAACATCTTAAGTTGATTGATAGCGATTTTAAAAAGATAGGGTTTAACTGGTTGACTTTCATCAAAGTGACTTAAATTTTTATAAAAGCTAAAAAAAATCTCTTGAAGAAGATCCTCACAATCATCTTTGTTTTTTATTTTTAAAAAAAGATATTGATAAAGAAGACGTGAGTATTTTTTTATTAAAAACTCAAAATAGTTGATTTCACCACTTTTTATCTTTAAAATTACCTCTTTATCGGTCATAAAAAGGTGCGTCCGCTTGGATTCGAACCAAGGACTCCCACTTTATAAGAGTGGTGCTCTACCGCTGAGCTACGGACGCTTTAAATATAAATATTATACTACACTCTATTTTTACTATATTTTTTATTCGCCAATTATTTTTATCAACACCCTTTTTTCTCTTTGACCATCAAACTCGCCATAAAAAATTTCTTCCCAAGGACCCAAATCTAAATAACCATTAGTAATCGCAATCACTACTTCTCTTCCCATAATTGTTCTTTTTAAATGAGCATGAGCATTATCTTCACCAGTTTGATTGTGAAACCAACGGTGATAATCATAAGGGGCTAATTCCTCCAACCAATTAATAAAATCTTTTTTTAATCCCTCCTCCTCATCGTTAATAAAAACAGAGGCTGTAATATGCATGGAATTAACCAAACAAAACCCCTCTTTTACCCCGCTTTCCTCGACTGCTTTTTTCACTTCCTGGGTAATATTAACAATCTCAATTTTTTTCTTTGTTTTTATTTTCAAATATTTGGTGTATGCTTTCATAAAAGTATGATTTAAAAATTTTTAAATAAAAGGCACTCGAAAAATTTTCAAATAATAAAGTAAAACCGAATAAGGAGTATACCATACAAAAAAAAGAAAAATTAAATAAACGATTTTAAAAAAACTAAGACCGGTTGAAAAACGAATCGCTAAATAAAAAAGAATCAGTTTCCAAAAAAAGACAGTTAAGGAAAAAGTGATAAAAAAAATACTAAAGATCTTGCCGGCTAAAGAAAAAGTCCTAGGTGGTGGAAAAATAAAATAAAAAAATAATGTGGTAAAAAACCAAATTAAAGTTGGTAAAAGAGAATAAGAAAAAGTAAAAAATAAAGCCCTTTTTTTTATTTTTCGATTAAAAAATTTTCCCAAAATATAAAAAAAACCAATCATTAAAAAAAAATTAACCAAAAAAATAAAAAAAGTAAAAGTCGCTGGATAAAAATTTCCTCTTAAAAAATAAGCCAACTTAAAATAAATAAAAACTATCAAAAAAATAAAAACAATCTGCCAATAATCTTTTTCCAAGGAAATTTTTCGCATTCCTTTATAGGGAAAAAAAATTAAAAAAAAGAAATTTCTTATAACAAAAATAAAGGAAGCGGTAATATTGGCCAGTTTTTTTTTATCAAAAACCATATTGAAGAAGACTGGTAATAGTAACTATTCCTTTCCCCAAAAATAAATAGATTAAAAGAGCAATGATAACTGTTGCTGGCAAAAGATATAAAAAAGGAAACCGTTTTAAATAAGCAGTTGATTTTTTAAACAAAAAATTTAAAAAGCTATTGCCTAAATCATTTGGTTGAATAACAAAAACTTCACCAATTTGTTTTCTAAATCTTAACAAATAACTTTTCATATTTTTAACTTAGGGTGTTAAAAATTTTAATAAACGCCTTTCTTGCCCGAAATAATAAACTTTCTGCTGCTTTAAATTTCATTTTAAATTTTTTGGCAATAAATGAAACTTTTTTATTTTCAATATATTTGAGTCGAAGAACTAATTGATACTCCTTTGGTAGTTTTTCAAAAACTTTCTCAATCTTTTTTCTTAATTCCTTTTTTGTCAACTCCTCCTCAATAAAAACCACTTTTAAACTTTCAACAATAAAATCGGGTAAATGAGAAAAAAGAATGGTTTTAATCCTTTTTTTTCTTATCTCATCAATTACCTTATTTTTTGCAATCGTTAAAATAAACGTTTTTAATGAACATTGAAAGTGAAAATCTCGAAGGGCTTCAATAAAATCAAAAAAAATATCTTGAGTCAATTCTTCAGCCCGACCTTTTTCTTTTATTTTTGATTTAATAAAATTAAAAACTAAAGAGTAATTTTTTTTATAAAATTGAAAAAAAGCGGTTTCATCTTTATCAATAATTTTTCTCACAATCTCTTTTTCTTCTTGACTTATCGCCATATTTTTTTATTATATTATAAATTTATGAGAAAAAAAAATTTTAATCGCCTTTTAACTTTGGGAGGAATTTTATTTTTGCTTCTTTTATTTCTCTTTTCTTACGAAAAAATTAGCAAACTAATTGAGGAAACAAAAAACATTTCTCCATTTAAAACATTAAAACAGCAAGATATAAAAAAAATTATCTTTGAAAAAGAAAATAAAAAATATGAAATTTATAAAAAAAATAATTTATGGTACTTAAAAGAAAAAAATATAGAATTTAAGGCCGATAAAGAAAAAATAGAAAAAATTATTGAAGCCATTATTGAAATTAAAAAAGAAGAAATCATCTCAAAAAATAAAAGTAAACATCAAGAGTTTGGTATTGGAAAAAATAAAATCAAAATTTTTACTCAAAATAAACAAATTACTCTTTATGTGGGTAATAATGCTAGTTTCAACACCAATTATCTTCGACTTAACGAAGAGAACGAAGTTTTTTTGGGAAAAAATTTTGACGAATTTTTAACTACTACTGACTGGCGAGATTTAAAAATTAATTTAATTGAAAAGGAAGAGGATGTGGAAGAATTAACTTTAAATTATGAAGGCAAAACTTTATTTTTTAAAAAAGAAAAAAACCAGTGGACAATTAATCAAAAAAAAGCAAAAAAAGATCGGATTGACTTTTTTATCAATGAAATTGCCACCCTTAAAGCCAACGATATTTTGCCTTATGAAAATGTTTACGATATTAACCCATCAATTACTCTTCAAATAAAAGAAAAAAACCAGATCAAAAAAGCTTATTTTTTTGAAAAAGATAAAGATAACTATTGGTTAACCACTTCTTCTAATCATCTTGTTTATCAATTAAGTAGAGTTTATATCTCCTCTTTAAAAAAAAGTGAAGAGGATTTTATTCAATAGTGTAAATTTTGTTTTTTAAAAGTAAAAAAATTTTATCTTTATAAACAACAAAATCAGAGGCTTTTTTAATCACTTCAGAAGATATCTGTTGTTGATAATCACCATTTTTGGTCAAAACATAAATCAAACCATTTTCTTTATCAAAAACATAAACTTTACTTAATTCTTTATCAGTATAAATTTTTTTGATAGTTAAATTTTTATTGGGAAAGTTATTTTTAAAATCTTCTTTTACCCCGCTTATAAATTTTAAAATCGATTGAGAAAATCCAATATATATCGCACTATCAATCGCTAATGAATTAGCATCTTCTAAATCAACCGCTTCCCCAGTTTTAAAATAAGAGGTTTTTGAAGAAAAACCAGAATTAGAAGGAATGTATTTATAAATTTCATCATTTTTGATATCTAAAAGATAAAGATTGCCATTATAGGTGGAAACGTCTTGAATCTTGCCCCAATTTGGATCTTTTTCAATTATTTTTTTAATTTTATCTTTATCAACCATTTCAAAAATTCCTTCATCTTCAACAAAAAAGTATATTTTTTCGTCATAAGAAGCGATTAAAGAACTTTTTTTAATTTTTGGATGAGAGTATTTCTCCAATGACTTTTTTTCCAAAGACAAACGATAAATGACTCCCCCATCTTTGTCTAAAATAAAAAGAGAATCGTTTTGTAAAAAAAACCGCTCGCCTTTTGCTTCTTTTCTATCAATGGCAAGATCATAAAATTCTTGATAGTTTTTTGTTTCTTTTTTTATAATTTCGCTTTCTTTTTGGGCAATTATTTTTTCAATTTCCTCAAGTTTTTTATTTTTTGTTTTTACTTCTTGTTTTAAAACACTAACTTCTTTTTTTGCTTCGCTTAATAATTGAGAAGCCTTATCTAAATTCAAGAAAGCAATTTCCTCCGCCTCTTCTAACTTAGAAGAAACTATTTTTTTTGTCTTTTCAATTCTATTATTAATTTCACTTTCTTTTCGGCGTTGATAGCCTAAAATAACACTCCAAACAAAAATGAAAAAGAGTATTAAGACAAGTAAATATGTCAATGTTTTTTTTGAAGTAATTGATTGATTGACTAATGAAAAAAATTTTTTATTTTCTAAAAAACCAAAATAATTTTTTGCTTCTTCCTCTTCTTTTATCTTAACAAATAAAGCAATTAAACCATAATCATTATTTCCCTTTAAAAAAGGAGTTATTTCGTCAATAATTTCTTCAGGTTCTTTTTTGTTTAAAACATTTTTTATCTCAAAAGATTTTTTAAGTTTGTTAATAAATTCGGTAGTTGTTAAGATAAAAATATCATCAAATTGGATGTATCCCGAAGCTGTTTGCGTCCCACTTATTAATTCTTCAACTTTATTTTTTCTTCTTAAAAAGATAACTGCTTCATTAACTGTTTTAAGATAAGCGATATTATCTTTAAAAAAGATAACTGCTAACGAAACACCGGTTGGTAAATTATTTTCAATAATTACTTGTTTAATAAAGTTGTCTAACTGATGAAGGTTTTCTATTGTTTGAGAAATAAATTTTTGTTTAATTTCGGAAATTAGTTTATTTCCCTCTTCTTTAGTAAAATTTTCCTTAATTTCGATGATTAAAAATAAATTCTCTTCTGCCAAAAATCCGGTAAAGCCGGTTAAATTCTCCTCTCCTAAGTAAAAATTAATTTGTTTTCTCATAATATTTATCTTATAAAAAAAATGCGCCAAAAAATAAAATAATTGATAAAAATAATTGAAAAAGGCTTAAAAACATTAAAATTTTACTTTTCTCAACCTCAACTGTTTTTATCATTACTTTTGTTTGTTGGAAAGCAACCAAGGAAAAAAGAAAATAAAGAAAAGAAAAAATTAGCAAAAAAACTTTAAAAAAAAGAAAAATAATTTCTTTGTTATTAAATATGATTAGACTTTCCATTTTTTAAAAGCTGATTAATAATCTTTGCCACTTCTTGGGGCTTGGGAATATTCATAAACTCAATATTTGCTTCGGTACCGGCAGTTTGAATAAAAAGATTACCATAATCAAAAAAAGAAGAAAAAAAACCACCAACTTTGGCAGTAATATCTTCCACTTTATTAAGCATAGCGATTGTTGTTTCTTTATAAATTAATCCATAAAAATCAATATCTAAAATGCGTTTGTTGGTAATAATTCCCACGTTAAAAAACCAATGAAGAAAATTGAAATAAAAATAACTAAAAACTAATGATAAACCAAAAAAATTAACAAAAATTATTTGATAAGGCTTTAAATAACTTGGTAAAAAAATGTTTAAACCAAAAATAAAAAATAAAAGAAAAAAACCGTTGATTATCCAAGGAATTTGAGTAATGGGGTGGGCACGAAGCACTAAAATAGGAACTTCATCGTTGTCTTGTCCATCAAACGTAAGCGAAGGATTTAAACAAAAAGAATGAAGTAGCTTATGGTAAGATTTATTTTTTCCCATTGATATTTATTATAGTAATTTGTTATAATATTTTTCGCCTTGGTGACTAAAGCGGTGCGGACCCACCTCTTCCCATTCCGAACAGAGTCGTGAAACGCACCAGCGCCGATGATACCCCACGTCTGACGTGGGGGAAAGTAGGTCGTTGCCAAGGCATTTTTTTAAAAAAATAACTTTCATAAATTTAAAGGTTTATTTCTAAAAAGAACTTTTGCTGGCACTAAAAAGATACTTTCTTCAACATTTTCTTTTTTACAGATATCTTCCAAAGAAAAATTTTCTTGACTAAACTCTTTAAATTGTTTTAAAAATAAATTAAAAAACGTTTGATAATTATTTTTTAAAATTGATTCAGCCAAATTCAAATAAGGTCCAAGACCACAACTTTTATCACCAGAAAACTGACCCTCACTCCATTGATAAAGACAATCATTTTCTATTAAAAAGTAACTTTTTTCTCTATCATTTTTTATTTCTACTTTTATTTTTCTATCTTTAATATATGCGGCTACGGTTGCCTGTCGATTTTGAAATAAACACTGCCAAGGACCTTTTAAATCAATGGTTAGTTTTGAGATTTTTGGGGTAGATGAAAAAAATATTTTAGTTGGTGAAAGATTTTGATTAAAAGAAGAATATTCTTGTTTTTGATTAAATTTTAATATTAAACCAATAATTATCAAAACTAAGGGAAAAAAAATGACAATCTTTGAAAAAAAATAAAAAAAATCATCAAAATCTTGATTTGTCATAAAAGAATCAAAAAAGTTTATCTTCATTTTTAATTTTTCCTTTTTCTTCTGGTAAAAAACCAATTTTTATTTCTGGAAGGGCTTTTCCCATGATACTTTCCAAATCACCACTTACTCCTAAAAGATTATCGATCACTTTTCTTATGTTTTTTTCTTGTTTGGCCCACTTTAAAGCAAAAAATCGTTTTTCTTTTTCAATATCTTCTTGAAGTTGTTGATGAGCTTCAATA
>Ga0123519_10003898_pt1 | contig 24477 bp, 22 predicted proteins | sample YelNatPaOPRAMG02_FD_87396 | JGI IMG/M metagenome (GOLD analysis project Ga0123519, IMG submission 87396) | Hot spring microbial communities from Yellowstone National Park - Yellowstone National Park OP-RAMG-02 (version 2) | ecosystem: Environmental > Aquatic > Thermal springs > Hot (42-90C) ...
CCAGGAGAAGGAGGTGAAGAAACTGATTTTCTCGCACAGCTTCGCACAGGAAGGATCGAGGGCATTTAGGACCGAGAATGAATTGGCTCTGACGAGAAGCAGGGGCTCTTCCACGTACTCGATGGATCTCGTCATCAAGATAGCCATGCTCTACAACTACGAGCCGATGGAAGTTGTTAAAAAAACAGCCTCAGCTGTTCGCCGTCTCATGCTCCAGTGGGCAGCCGTCCCTTCATCTGTAAGATGGGGCCGAACGAGAGAGCTTTTGCGGGTCGAGAACATAAGTCTCTTCACGGGTGGGAAGCCAGTCCTAAGGGGAATCAGTATGAGCGCATTGAGAGGCGAAATAATCGGCTTGGTAGGAGAAGGCAGAAGAGCCCTAATTTTGGCTATTGCAGGACTTTTCAAGCCAACCAGTGGCTCCGTAACTCTGGATGGCATCGACACCTATAGTAGGAGAAGTGAGATCAAAGATTCCATTGGGCTTCTTCTTAATCGCACAGAACTCTATGGGCAGTTCTCCCCTAGGTGGAACCTCCTCTTTTTGGGCAAGCTGGATGGAAATGTTGATAAGAATACCATCAATGATTTACTAGAGAAGTACAACTTAACGCAGCATGCAGACAAAAAAGCATCAAATCTTAACCAGGAGATTAAAAGAAAGCTCATGATCGTTCAAGCGCTCATCAAAAGGCCATCGCTCCTACTTCTCGAGGAGCCGCTAGCTGGTTTGAAAGATCAGGAGGCAAAGGGAGTTGAGGCTCTATTGAAGAACCTAAGTCGATGGGAAGGCCTTACGATAATATGTACCGGGAGAAACGCTCAAGAATTAACATTTTGTAATAAAATATTGTCACTAAAGAAGGGAACGGTTGAGGCTGTCATAGAAACGGAGAGGCAAGAAATTGGGTGAGACGCTAACTATAGCTGGAAAGGAAATCCGATCCATTTTGAGAAGTCGCCGCTTTTTACTAGGATTTTTACTCACAATTTTACTTTCCATAACAGGCGCTTACGAGTCTTTCCTAACCCATCGCAAGCAGATAGAGCTGTATGGCAAGGGAGAGGGCATCGAACCTACATCCCTCTCAGCCTTTTCCTCAAGTGTCTGGATTGTATCTAATGCCATGCTTCCCTTCCTTTCGATCGCCATTAGTTTTGACACAATCGTTCGTGAAAGAAAAACTGGAACGATGCAGTTGTTTCTGGCAAGGTCGATATCGAGGGTATCGATCGTGATCGGTAAATTTTTGGGCGGCCTAGCTGCAGTATCCATCGTATCTTTATCGGCCGTCCTAATCGCAGGAGGTCTGATGATCGCTCTGATAGGTTCGTTCAGCATTGAGGAGCTGGCGAGGATAACGGCTTTCACAGGAATGCTTCTAATGTATGTCTCATTTTGGATATCTATCAGCATCCTGATTTCTTCGGTAGCGAACAGCCTTTCGAGTTCGCTATTCTTCTCGATCTTTCTTCTTGTTTCTTTTTCCGCATGGTATGCAACGTCCGTTGCCCTATCAAACCTGCTTGCACCTCTTCCATCGTATCGAATCGTAGGCGACCCATGGTTTGGGGCCATCTCGGATCTTAGGGGAAGTATCGCGGGATACATTAACTGGCTTTCCCCATCAGCGGTTTTTGTCGAAGGAGCAAGTGCTTTGCTCAATCCAATGATCGACGCTCCGCCATTCACATCTATGACAGCACAACCACTTCCATTGGACATCTTTGTGACGTTGAAGAACATATGGCCATGCTTCTCTGCGATTGTTTGCATGTTGGTGGCAACTTTGACAGTCTCTTGCCTGATCTTGAGTATGCGAGGAGTGGAGGTCGAGGAAAAGGCATAGGGACATGAGGATGTGGAGAAGATCTCAACCGCAAAAGGTTAGGATGGATACTAGCATTCATTTGCATAAAGGGAGGCGAAAGGAAATGTTGGCCCGTCATATGTTTGGCTTGGTCGCAATATCTGTTCTTCTTTTCTCTTTAACCACTCGTTTCGTATCTTGTGATTTACTACTAGATAATGTGCCCTTGATCGCGCAGCAAAGCCCTGCCACAATTCTAGTGGTGACAAGCGCCGCCGACTCAGGCTCAGGTACTTTGCGCCAAGCGCTTCATGACGCAAGGCGAGGAGACACAATCATATTCGATCCGGAGGTTTTCCCTCCAAGTAGGCCCACAACAATCGCTGTCACCAGCAGCCTTCCAGAGATCTCACAGGGCAGGTTGACGATCGATGGCAGTAACGCTGGCGTTATCTTGGATGGAAGTGGGATTGGAAGAAGACCTGAAACTTTGCTGTTGGATGACATTAGCTTGAAGGTAGATGGCGGTCCAAACCTCATTTCAAACGGTGACTTTTCCTCAGGCTTAGTTCACTGGCGACCTTGGGATGATGCCCCAGGCGCAACTAGGCATTTGAGGTACAGCGATTACCATTCCTCACCTCAGAGCTACGAGTGGACAACTGTGGCACATGTGGGCGAGAGCCATTTGGTATACGATACAAACAGCACTAGCTACCCGTTTCCAAACAGGGCTTACTATTGGCCTTACTACCGGGAAAGCACAGTCTGGATACCTTTGGTCAGTGGCGAAACAGTTGAACTTAGCCTTTGGTACAGGTACGGGGGTTTTTCGGTCTGGCTGAACGCTCTCTTCTCCGACGGGCATATGGAAAATATTCATTCAAAGTGGTTCGACAGAATGGAAGACTGGACGAAGGCAACTACAAGCCAGACAATCCCTTCTGGCGTCATCGGTATAGCTCTCGAGCTTGGCTTCTCGCACTCGGAGCAGTGGGTCAATGGACTCTCGATAAGATCGAGTGAAAACATAATTAGAGGTCTGCAGATCATCAACTTTCCGGGTTCCTGCATAGCTCTCTATGGGGGAGCACGGAACAACATAATCGGAGGGGATCGAAACATTGGCGCTGGTCCACTGGGCCAGGGAAATCTAATCAGCGGAGAAGGAAACTTTGGCATTGGTCTTTGGGACTTGGAAACTTCCTTCAATACGATACAGGGCAACTACATCGGCACAGACCTAAGTGGAACAGTATCATGGGGCAAACTCAGAGATGGCATCCACATAAATGGGCCACATCACAACAAGGTCATCGATAATCTGATCTGTGGGAATCTTAATGGAGTATACATTGGCAATAACAATGAAAGTTACAACACATTTGTTGGAAACCGCATTGGAACAGATTTGAACGGCATCTTGAGGCTGGGCAACCGCAACTCGGGTATCGTCATCGATCATGCAAGCTGCAATGTCATCGGCCCTAACAACATAATTGCATTCAACGGAGGACACGGTATAGGCATTTGTTCAAATTCGATGCGCAACACAATCGTTCAAAACAAAATCCACGACAACAACGGTAATGGCATAAGTGTACGCTCTTATTCGCTGCATAACACGTTCACCCGCAACAGCATCTACAACAATAGCGGAACAGGTATCTGGATGTGCGACTTCGGTAATGAGGAACTCACCCCTCCAACGATCATCGATTTCGACCTAAGAGATGGGACGGCTTTGGGAGTAGCTAGTCCAAATTGCTTTGTGGAGATATTTTCTGATAGTAATGACGAGGGAGCTATCTACGAAGGTCGGACGAAGTCCGATGATACAGGTTTCTTTTTGCTCGATAAAGGCACCTCTTTTTCAGGTCCTCGCCTTACAGCCACTGTAACAGACGAAGATGGTGACACAAGCAAGTTCTCATCGCCCACGGGTGGTCAAGGTACTTCTCTCTGCCTTCAGGATGGAAATGACCTTCACAGGAGGTCGATATTGACAAAATGGTCTTATGACATCGATGACAACAGAATTGGAGTGGATTTAAGTTATGGCGTTAGCATCGGCAAGGAGACGCTTCTCCGGATCGGTCTGAAGTGGGTTCGATTTGCCTATGATGGCTTGGGCAATCCATTAAATTGGCAGAATGTGGAAAAGGAAAAAGGTAATTACGTCATCGATCCAGAGGTGGAAACCTTCATCTCAAGCTTAGCCGATAATGGCGTTTCCATTATGCTAAATCTTGGCGTTGGAACAGGAGAGGACAGACCTGACTATACTAGGTTCTCTTCCAAGGAGGAGATCGAGAGATATGCAAACTATGTGCGTTTTGTGGTTAGCCATTTCAAAGGCCGCGTAAAGTATTACGAGTTGTGGAACGAACCTGACACAGATACACCATGGGGAGGAATTTCGGTTGATAATTATGCCAACCTAATCAAGCTAGTTGTACCCATCATTCGAATGGAAGATCCTGATGCAAAGATCGTAGTAGGCGCGACTGGAGGGCAATGGGCATCCGGTTACGAAAAATTTTCGCGCTATACGCTTCACATCGATTACCTGGAAACCCTCCTGAGATCTGGAGTGGCGCCACTAGTGGATGCGATCTCTTGGCATCCTTTCCATGGCAACAGACCAGATGATCAATATTACAAGAGTTATCCCCAGATGGTGCAGGAGATAATGGGGATGGCAGCCTCGCATGGCTTTAAAGGAGAGTACTTAGCCGAAGAGATCGAGTGGCCATCTAATTCTTTTCACGGCGATGACACAATGTTCACAGTAACCGAAAGGGTGGCAGCAAAATATCTCGCAAGGGCCATCATCACCAATTTGGGCCTGAATGTCACCGTTAGTGCTGCTTGCCAATCAGACCAGAGTGGATTTTCCGCAAGAGTGATACGTGCATTGTGCACCATAATGGCTGGAGCCAGAATAGGAAACTTTTCCGCAGATATCGAGAGCGATGCAACAAACATAATGAGCTACAGTTTCATCCTACCTAACGGCGATAGGTTGATCGCACTTTGGACAGATGGATTAGCTGTTGAAGATGATTATGGTGTGCATTTTACGCTGATCATAGATGGCACATTTAACGAGGTTGCAACTTGCATCGACGTGCTGCACGGCTTCGAGCAGGATCTCATTAAGAACTTTGAAGATGGGAAAACTACCATACGAAACTTGCTCGTTAAAGACTATCCCATAATCATCCGTCTTTCTTCAGCCAGAACATCCTCGGCATGCCGTACTCTTGCTATCTCAACTCTCTATTCAGAGGTGAGCGCGAAAACGGGCAGGACTTTGTACTTCCCTATGGCAATAACCAACATTGCCACGAACGGTTTGACTTTCAATCTTTCCTTCATTTCCTTTCCAGAAGGTTGGAACTTATCTTTCAGAAAAACTCCTGGAGACCCAACATTCTTACGTACCGCTTTCTTAGAGGCAGGGGAGAGTTCCCTTTTTTACTTGGAGGCCATTCCACCAAGAAATGCAGGAGTAGGAACATACAACTTTACAATCGAGGTGGAACCGAAGGAGGGGATATACCAGAACTTGACTTTCACAGCCAATATTACCGGCTTTTACGAGCTTGCTCTTGAGCTCAGTACCCTGTACGTCAAAGTCAGACCAGGCGAAATTACCATGCTAACAGCCACCATGAGTAACGTGGGCCCGACCAGGCTCTCAAATGTGACCCTCAATGTATCTGCGCCTTCAGGATGGCAGGTTACACTCATGCCAAATTACATAGACGAGCTAGCTTCGGGATCATTTGGGAGCATTACGCTTCAGCTCAAGTCCCCTAGCAACACAGATACCGGTGAATATGTTATCGGTATTAGGTCCATCTCGGGCTGTGCTGAATCGCCTCAGCTTCTACTCAGAGTTAACGTCCAATCTTCGCCTATCAGCTCTTGGGTCATTGGGGCAATACCAATGTCGGCAGCTTCAGCCATGATCTTCCTAGTTTACTTGAAATTCGCAAGAAAAAAGTAAGATTTTTTAAGAATGGTTGTTTGGACCTAAATGTGCTTTCTGGATCAATCAACCTTCATCTCTCTGGTCTGGACGTATTCTCCATGCCAGTCGTGGAACCAGACATCCCCGGTGTATGCGTTAACGCTAAGCATACCATAGTTCCTACCACCTTTGTCAACATGTATCGTATAGTATCCGTAGAATTTATGCACATCCTCCGCCTTAGCCCCAGGTATGAAGTTGTCAAGATATCTCTGGGCATATTGCTTCGCCTTTTCCTCCGTGATTTGGTTATCTTCAGATGACCAAACCATCATTCCACTTCCCATCGCGCCGTACTTTGTATTCCACATCATGTTAGGTCCTGGCTCAGGTCTTATTATGCTGCCCGCCCACATCCCCATCATTCCGCCATTGCCGGCTTTGTCTATCAGCATTTCGAAAGCCCCCATGCCTGTGCTCTTTTCATAGTAGACAACATAGAAGTTGTACCTATACTCCATGATCTCATCTATGGCCAGATCCTCATTATTTAGCGACTTCAAGAAATCCTCCGCAATTTTAACCGCCTCGTCCATCGTAGCAACTCCTCTATTCCAAGCGACGAACATCAGGTAGGGAAGCAGGATCAGCCCAACTATTCCGGCAGTTATCAAAAGGGCTCCAGCAGTTCGCCTGGCATCTTTGCTCATTTCCGCAACTCCTCCTTCATCCTCGTGTACTCCTCCCTAGTGATCTCTCCCTTCGCATACCTTTCATTCAGAATTTCGATCGCTCTGTCTTCCTTAGGGGGAAATAGAACCCTTGACTCCTTGGTGGATCCAAAATATAGGTAAGCACCGATCACTATCAAAATAAATAGTAAGAGTGGAACTATGAACATAAAGCCCCAGCCGTAACCAGCCATGCCCATCATGCCACGCCAAGGGATTTGCCAACTCCAAAACCTCATAGAAAGAATTGGTAACAGCACCAAGAAAGCTACCACCACAAGCACCAATATTGTACCAGTTTCCTTTTCGGACATTTTTTCACCTGTGCAATATATTGGTCATGCCCTGCCCAATAACATACCGCATGCCATTCACTATCTAATCAATCGCCCATCTTTACTATCCTATCAAATCCTCATTTGAAAATCTCCTGGTGTATAAAATCTTGGCCCTAATTCTTGAAAAATGTAATGACAACCTGACCTAAGCAGCAGCAAATAGAGCCTGCTTAAATTTGATAAGAGTCGCTCTCAATCCTTAGGCGCGTGGGTTGATGCTGGAATTGACTTCACGGCAGAAGGGCCCAAGATTGTAAATCTCAGCTTCCCACTCCTCTGTCCAAATTTCACGTCCAATTCAAGGGTATTTTTGGTCTCTAAAGCATTGGCTAGGACACTGAACTTGAAGCGGTTGTCCTCGATTAGGGGGGATGACACCTCCCATCCTTTTGGCACTTTCAAGCTGATATTGGCAGCGCTTGCATCCAAAAGCATCCAGGATCTTCTAAGCGATATTTCGAAGGTCCTCCTTATGCCAGGACGTAAAACAGGATCCCCCCCATAGTGGAAAACCACCTGCAAATCGCCCAAGTTCTCGACCGAACAGTGCACATCGAAGCCAAGCAGATCCCTTACTGCCTGGTTATCGTAAAGAAGTGATAGCGCTTCCCTTGGTACCGAAGTCATTTCGGCAAACTCAACGGTCCTCGACTTCTTGGCAACGAATTTCTCCGCAACATTCTGAGTTCGCGTGACCAGTTCACCAATCGTTTTCGGCAAACCTTCTGTGTTTGTGAAGCTGACGGGCGTTATCGCATCTCCTACAGGCCCCTTCCACTCGTCTGGAATTTTCGATGCACCATAAATGATCCCAAGAAGAGAACCCAAAGTTGCACCTGTGCAATCTGTATCAAATCCGCAATTGACAGCCTTGCACAGCTTGTCACCATAGTCCTTCCCGTAGAGCCAACCTATTATAATGAAGCCATGGTTTGGTACGGCATTGCATGGATTGTGGTGTCCAAAGGTGGTTGCTATTCTCTCCCTCGCCTCGCCCCATTCAATCCCATCTTCGTGGCAGCGCAATGCTTCCCTCACCGCTCTGGCGATATGTGACGAAATTGGAATCATGGAAAGTCCTATGTCGATGAGAGTTTTCGGATCATCGATGATGAACGCTGCACTCTCGACAGCTGCCCAGAACATCTCCCCCCACCTTCCTTCGCCTCCAGCATGGTCCATCGAAGAATCCATCCACGCCATCGATGCCGCAAGTTGCGGATCACCTGGTGCTACGCACGCCCAGATCTCACTTCTTATGGGCGATCCCATCTCATCCACCCAGTAGTTCTGAAAGGCTCCAGAGATGGGAGGCTTCAGGCCCCTCTGAAGGTTGTATGTGCAGAAGCTATATTCGCAGTACCAGTGTCTTGAGAGGTGCTTCATCCAATATTCGGAGAAGTCGTTGAAGGTTAAGTTCTCACCTCTGTCCTCAAGCATCTTCAACCAGACCAGTTGGAAGTCGAGGTCGTCATTTGGCAAAGGTTCAGTTGGAATCGGAATGTAGTAATCGAGGCAGTGCGTATACTTCTTGCCTTCGTATGGTGTGCCAAGAGTGCCCCCGATGTTCTTCCCAAGCCAGCACCCACGCATCTTGTCTAGGTAATCCTTCCTACCCAACAGAATCTTGCTCATGCCATTCCCATATCCTCTTCAGCTGTTCCAAGGCCCTCTACCAGTTGAGAACCTTTGCGATCGGAACGAATATGCCGACAGCGACGAAAGGAACGATCGAATTATATGGCGGCGGGATCAGCGTCATCGAGAAGCCCAGAACTGCTGCAAGCACGATAATGATGATTCCACTAAACTTCGTGCGGCTTGCCATGGCAAATGGTGCAAATTATGTGCTTTATCTGCCTTCTGTTCCATCGGTTTGGAAAAATCCAAAGGTGCTGCGCAAAATGATATTTAAGGCATTATGGTTCGTTATCTCCTGCGGAAATGGCATATGTGCTATGAAAGGGCGCTATCTGCAATTTACCTTGAGGACACCGACAGGGTTGCACAGATAGAATATATCTTCCACACAGACCTGATAAGAAAACTAGCAGGTTTCGATCCTTTCTTAAATCCGGAAAAAGCTCTGGCCAAAACATACGAGAAGCTCGATACGGACATGATCTTCTATACCCAACAATCGATCGATCCTTATGCTGAGGCAAGGAAAACGAATCGAAAAAGTTTCACCGAAAGGGAAAACTGGTCGAAGCTATATCCAAGCACGTGGAGGCTCGAACACCAAGTTTCATCGGAGGAGGATGTCCTCAATTACGAGCCAAGCCTTGGCGGCCTTTCATTCGATCAGGTTTTTGAAATGTTCAGCCAAACACATGCTCATCACCAAAAACTGTATCGAAGCCAACTGGTCCCAGGAGGGTACTACTGCACGACATTCATGTGGTGCGTGATGCACTTCGGCCTTGAGTGGACGATAAGAGCAGCAGCTCGAGATCCGAGGAGATTTGAGAAATTGCTCAGCCGATTCGCAGAGATCTCGTTACAGGACTTTAAGGCCTGGTCGATGTGCGAAATCAAGGCATTCATTAGCCACGATGACATCTGCATGACTGAAGGCCCAATCATGAATCCCAGCTGGCTTCGCAGGTATATCTTCCCATGGTATGAGCGGCTCTGGCAAATACTTAAGGCAAGGGGGATACGCGTAATCTTCTGCTCAGATGGAAACATCGACAAGATAATTGATGATATTGCGAAGGCAGGTGCTGACGGCTTCATCTTGGAGCCAAGCTGTAACCTTGAAAGTGCCGTCGATCGATATGGGTACGATAAAATCATAATGGGGAACGTCGACCTCAAGGCTTTGACTTTCGGAAAACGCGAGGATGCGGTTCGAGAGGTGACGAGGTGTCTCAGCGTTGCAGGCCATTGTCCAGGGTACTTCATAAATGTTACCGGATCCATACCAGACAACGTTCCGATCGAAAATCTTGAGAGCTACTTCGAAGCATGCAGGAAATATGGATTGAAGCCAAAGTCAAGCCTCTTTGGTGTCTCTCATTTTACCCGTGCTGGCACCTAGGCGCTGATGGAGCAGAAGATAGGTCCAAAAATTTTCCTTCATGCTCCGGCTGATTCATGGGTAAATTTTATGTCCACTATAATTTATGGCAGTTCATGCCTATCGACAAGAACATCGCGTATCTCGGCAGCTACTATCCTCACCATGCGTTCAATGATCTGAAGGAGATAGTAGAGGGAGGCTTCACAAGCATCACGTTCTGTGTCAATGAACTAGATTGGTGGCGCTACAGGGATGTGGCCAAAAATACTATCAAGGTTGCGCACGACCTGCAGTTAAAGGTTTTTGTCGACATGCACGGTTTCGGCCAATTTGCAGGACCGCACAGCTACTTCTTGGCGGAACATCCGGAGTGTTGCCAAATTGACAACCAGGGAAATAGAGCTTGGAACAGAGGTTGCCCGAGCAATTCCAGCTATGTAGCCTGGCTGACAAATACCGCCCAGGAAATTATTAGGTACCTTGAGCCGGATGGGATGTTCTGGGATGAACCACATTTCGCCCAAAGCCCAAGATGGCCTGAAATCTGGTGTTGTTGCTGTGAGAACTGTAAAGTGGAGTACAGAAGATATTATCGAAGTGATCTTCCAAGGCACCTTACGCCAGAGGTATCGGAGTTTCGAGAGAGGTCAGCATACCGCCTTCTTGAAAGCCTCTTCGATGCTGCTCAAGCTGTGGATCCAAAGGTTGAAAATCAGCTCTGCCTCATGCCAGACCTAACAGGCATCCATGGTTTCAGATCGTGGGAACCTGTGAAAGATTTCAAGAACCTTAGGACGTTCGCAACCGATCCTTACTGGGCATGGAGCGGAAAGAAATTCGAGTGGTTCTTGGACTGGAGTGAAAGGTGCGTGGATTTTGCCCACAAAAATGGTATGTTGGCTCAGATATGGGTAGCGCTGATAAAAGTTCCAAGAGGAAGGGAAAGGGAGATCATCGTCCCCACTATTATAGAAGCTGCCAAACTTGGCGCAGACTCTGTAGCAACATGGTCATACCGTGGTGGTCCTGGCTCGATATATGCATGCGAGGACCCAGAAAGCTCATGGAAGGCTTTGATAGAGGCCTACCGAAAGATCTAGCTTCTCCATGTGCTCAGCTCACAAAACAAGAGCAACCTTAGAACAGGGTGGTAATTGTAAATATAGGTGGTCTGTCATACGATATGGTTCGCCAAAGAATGCCTAAGGAATTCTCTGCAGGAGCCGTCATATTCAGACGAGATACAACCAGGCAGTACCTCCTCCTCCACTACGAGGCCGGCCACTGGGACTTCCCAAAGGGAAATGTTGAGAGAGGCGAGACGGTCGAAACCGCTGCCAGGAGGGAGGTGAATGAAGAGACGGGAATAAGGGACATCATTTTCATACCGGGTTTCAAACAGAAAGTAAAGTACTTCTACAAGAGAGGCGGAAAAACGATATACAAGGAGGTAATTTATCTTCTGGCTGAAACTAAGACAAAAGATGTTAAGCTTTCAAGTGAGCACATAGCGTTCGATTGGCTCGACAGCAAGGCCGCCTTCGAAAGAATAACGTTCCGCTCTTCCAAAGAAGTTTTACAAAAGGCGGAAACATATCTATCAGGACTTGACAAGCAGTTGGCCAGCTGAACCACCTCAGCGAACACTTTCTTTACGGACTGGTTCCTGCGCAACTTCCTGTTCTGCCTGTCTAGATCTCAGGAAAGCGAGTATCAGGACCATTAGGGCTATCATGAAGAGGCCGATAGCAATGAGTTCTGGCCAATGTGGACCTTTTCCCAAAATTATCGGTATAGGCCCTATGAAGATCACGATCGCTGTCGAGGTTGAAGAGTCGGGCAACTGATAAGACGAGATCGCGACAAGTATGAATCCGATAAGGCTCAGCGCAAAACCAAGGATCATTAGTCTGAATCCCAGTTCCGAGAATTCCTTGCGAGTCTCGATCAAAGACCTACACCTCCCTTCAAGATAAAAACGAAGAAGAGGAAGGCCATGACCAGTATGGCAGCCAAGCCGATCCACTTCCTGTCAGAACCAAACACGATCGGAATGGGGCCTATCATTACAAAGCCACCTGCCTTGATCTGCTTGTCTCGAGCCCTTTGGGTGGAGAGTATCGACAAGAGAACGCCCATAAATGCCATGCCGAAGCCGAGGAGGATCAGGAGGATTCCTAGGTCCGTCAGCGTCAACTTCGACCCCATGCGGAGTGGCAAAAGGCAGGATATAAGTTAACTGGCTCCTCGCAATACGCCTTTTTTAGCCTTTGAGGAAGCATGGTCTTGTCTTAATTTAGTTTTCCAACAAAGGATGGAGTGAACATAGTTCGGAATCGACATCGAAAGTACTTGCCAGTGGAGGTGAGAGCGCCTAGGTGCCAACGCGTTGAAGGAACTTTATGACAGCACCAAAGCATGATCGCCCTTGGAATATCAACGCTGCCCATATCTTATCTCTAGGTGAAATTTTATTAATCGAAAATTACCAACATCGGCCCTCTGCACCTTCATGTGATAATCTGGATAACGGAATTGGTGTCGATGTAATGCACAGGCAATAAGACCATGATGGTAAATGGCCCCCACACGCACACCAGGCTTTGCTTGCGATTTTAACCATTCCACTTTAAAGGAAACGCAACCAAGATAAGGGAGGCGTAGCATCTTTGCCGCGAAGGATTTGAGAATTTCAGCTACAACAGTAATGCTGCCCCAATATGATATGGAGGAGACGGCCGCACTACTTTCAAGCCTCGGATACGACGGAGCAGAGTGGAGAGTTAGGAGAATACCGGAGGGAGCAAGGGGCCAACCCTTTACACCCTGGGGCAATGTCAAGAACGACTATACCCCCGAGATGTTCGCCGAGAACCCAGAGAAGCTTGTCGATGTATCCAAGCGCTTTAAAATCGCGATAGCTGGTATCGCTAGCAACGCGCCAGCCAACAATCTGAAGGATGTCGAGCTCCTTGCAAGAGGGGCTGCAGGATCTAAAGCTCCATTCATACGCATAGTGGCTCCTAGAAATTACGACCGCACTGCAAACTACAACGAGCTTTTCTCAGAAGCTACAGAGGCTTTCTCGAAAGCTTTGGACGTGACGAGAAGCTATGGCGTCCGAATTTTGATTGAGATGCATGTCGGGACGATCTTCGTGAGCAGCGGTCTTGCACATAGGTTTGTGTCACAATTCGAGCCATCTGAGATCGGCGTCATATACGACCTCGCAAATATCATTCAAGAAGGATACGAGAATCCCAGGATGGCGCTGGAATTGCTGGGGCCATATGTAGGTCATGTCCATCTTGGGGGGAGTGCTCCGAAGCCAGGCCCCCGCCAAGCCGATGGAACGATAAGATGGCATTGGGAAGGCACTCCTCTGGCAGAGGGTCTCCTTGATGTGAAGCAGGCAATCCAAGATCTGAAGGCTGTTGGATATGATAAGTTCATATCTGTCGAGGATTTCAGGGATCTGCCAGCGGAGAAAAAACTGAAGGAGGAACTTACCTTCTTGCGCTCAGCGATAGACTCAGCCTAGATCATGCGATTCCGAATCGAAGAGCTTGAAGACACGAATCCGATTATTCACGATATCGTATCCTATTCACAATATTTTCGAACGCCTGTTTCAAGCGAAATAGGCCTGAAAGATATACGAAAAGAGTTTTAAGCCCAATTTCATTGCTTAAGCCAAAAAACGTTTTTTCTTGACGGGATAACCTTAAATCAAACGTTTATTCGATTGGAATGCGAAGATTAAATGTCCAATGAAAGGCGCGTGAAGTGCGGCGTTCTGGGCTGTGGTGTTATAGCCAACGAAGTGTATCTTCCAACCTTAAGGGAAAAGGCCGAACTCGTGGCCACCTGCGACATCATACCTGAAAGGGCCAAGAGGAGCATGGAGCTTTGGGGTGCGAAGGAGTGGTACTCGAGCCTTGACGATATGCTGAGGAAGGCCGACATCGAGGCGGTATTCGTCCTGACAGGAATGGGGATGCATGCAGCACATGTCGCAAAGGCAGCAAGGGCTGGAAAGCACGTGCTTGTTCAGAAACCGCTGGCCACGAACATCAAGGACCTTGAGGCTGTCCATAGGGCAGTGAGAAAGGCAGGGGTTAAGGTTCTCGTAGAACCGAATGTCCAGCAGGATCCCCTGTACAAAAAGGCGAAGAGCATTCTCGAAGAGAAGGTGATAGGCGACATATATTGGTTCAGGGCTGGCTTGGGTAGAGGTCCTCCGACTTGGAGCGAGAAGACGTTCTTCACGAAGACCGCTGGGGGCCCTCTCTTCGACCTTGGCGTTTATGAAGTTGTTGCCTTGACATATCTCCTAGGACCAGCAATTAAAGTTACGGGCATCGCAAAGATTTCGATCCCCGAGAGGTATATCGTCCCAGACGAATTTTTCACAGAGCATCTTGCCCGGAAACCCTACGAACCCTTCTGGAGTAGGCTGGACACGACAAAGCCAAGCCAAAGGATAAGGATGGGGGCCGAGGACAACACATTAACACTACTTAACATGAAGAACGGAAGCATTGGGTGCATAATTGCAAACTTTGTAACGCCAGATGGATTGCGTAGAGGTATAGGAAATATGCCACACATAGAGATATATGGTGACAAAGGTGCTCTATTCATTGGAGGGCCATCACCTCTCTCGATCCTGACACTCAAGGAGGACAGCAAATATTACAAACCTGAAGGCTGGTATCACATTCCTAGAGAGGAGGTTCCGGCGTGGAACTACTACGTTGCTTCAACTGAGCATTTTCTGGATTGCATAGTTAACGATAGAGATCCCCTTCCAAGCATAGAGTGGGGAAAGCACGTAAGTGAGATAATGATAAAGTCGATCCAATCATCTAGGACCGGTAGGACCCTTAAAATTGCATCCACATTTCATTGATGATTTCTCAGCAGATTAAATCCAATCGATTTATACTGCCATAGCGGATGGCTGGATGATAGAACTGATCGATGCGGAAATCTTCGCAATAGGCGATGAGCTGTGTTACGGTCGAGTCTACGATACGAACTCTTTCTGGCTTGCGGATCAGGTTACGAAGTTAGGACTGATCGTCAACAGGATCACATGTTTGAGGGATAATGTCGATGACCTTTGCGCAGCACTTTCAGATAGCTTGAAAAGGAAGCCCCACTTCATCTTCATTACGGGCGGGCTTGGGCCAACATTTGATGACAGGACGATAGAAGCTATCTCAAAGCTCTTAGGGCGCAAAGTCGTTACCGATGGCAACATACTTAGAAAGATGGCAGAGAGAAGGGGCGTAGATGTAGACAGCCTATCGCCTGGCCTTAAAGCTATGGCTAGGACCGTCGAGGGAGCTGAGTGCCTGCCAAATCCAGTTGGTTGGGCTCCAACAACAATTGTAATGGTAGGTTCAACTTTGTTGGCAGCTCTGCCAGGCCCTCCGAAGGAGATGCAGGGTTGCTTTGCAGCTCATCTCTCCAAGAGGATTGCGGAGGCTACCGGATACAGGAGCCTGTCGCGCCGGATATTCGTTACAATGTACGAATCTGAAATCTCACCAATTTTAGAGAACCTCGCTCGGTCCCACGACGGGACCTACTTCAAGCCCCTCATTGGTGAGTACAACCAAAAGACCGGTCTACCAATAGAGGTCATAGTCTTCGGTGAATCTGAAGCGATATGCGAGGGGAAGTACATTGAACTTCTTACATCGTTGAAACGAGAGGTAATGGCAAGAGGCAAGGAACTGTCACTCGAAACGAAAGGACAATGACCAGAAAAAAGTCTGAGCTGAATTTATTTCCAAAGCTGCAGTTCTTTCTGAATAAAAATATCGTATCTTCTTTCTTTTGTATTTGATACGCAGGGAGCGTGCGAGCAGTTACCAACAAGGTTTAGGGCAGCTCAGCTAATCAACAGAATCAGCCTTATCTTTGAACGATGGAATTAGAGGCCTTGATATCCAAAGCCAAGGTTCCATCACAGCCAAGGAGTAAAAAGCGCCTCCCAACTTAATGCTTGGGGGCGTATCCCCGTAATTTGGCCTATTATCTACTTGGCTTCGCTTAAATTGCTCGATTTTTCCTTCGAGTGAGAAGCGTGGAAGGATGCTATCCGAAACGACCATTATCAATGAAGCGCAGCTAAGGAAGTTTCGATGGCTACTCATTCTCGCCCTGGCCGAATCTTAAGCTAACTGGGAAGCTACAGTCCTTTTTGGCAACTTCAAGAAATCTTTAGCTTGCCTCGATGTTTAGCAAGGGCTATTAACTTGTGGGTTCTACGTATTCGTTGCGTGTAGCTGGGAATGGACAAGTCTGAGCGGTTCATGTTTTTTTCGATAATCTCTCTCGCCCTTTTTCTAGCTCTGGCAATAGCCTCAAGTTTCCAAGGGTACTCCATCCTGATCTACGGTTCGATGGTACCTGCGTTGTTTGGTTTCTTGTTCTTCCTAATTTCTGTACGCGCGATGGGTCAGCGTGACCTATTCGAGGTTTTTGGTAGCCTGGTCCATAAAGCCAAAAGCCCCGCTCCAAAGCTGAAGGCATCCAAAAGCCCAAAGCCTCTTGAGAAAGGCCTGCGACAAATCCAGAGGCCCACCGTGAGGCCAAAGACAATATCGGAGCAACCTTCTCCACAACCTCGCCTTGAACAGCAGCTGCCACCACCTCCCCCACCACCTCCTGTGCTTGAACAAGATTCTTCGAGGACCAATTTTTCTGGCGAAACAAAGTGCCCCAGGTGCGGCCAGAAATTGCATCAGAACGCTGTTTTTTGTGGGAGATGCGGCCTGAAGGTACGCGGGCCTGATGCAGCTCCTCCATGATCGGATCTACAGTTCAACTTTCTTTTATTGAAGTTCGATCAATCACGCTTTCACATTTCCTCGCTAGCTTGTTAAGCGCCCTTCCTCCTCGCAAGCCCTTCTTTTCTTTAAAGAGCAACTGGCCTAGTACATCGTGCTCTATAATCATGCTTCTAATTTCGCTCTTATCTGCTTTCAAAAAATATTGTTGTAGATAAGTTCGTATCGCATATTAATTGTTCGCTAAGTGGCTTGTCTCCATCAAATCAACCAAATCCAAAATATTCGAGCCAAAACTCTTCATGTGCCCATTTGCCAGCTTTCAATGTACCTCTCCTGCTCCTCTGTAAGATTGTCTATCTTTATTCCAAGGCTCTCGAGTTTTATCCTAGCAACTTCCTCATCCTGCTCTCTCGGTACTCCATAAACACCGGGCTTCAATTTGGTACCATTCTTAGCAAGGTATAACATCGAGAGAAACTGGTTTGCGAAACTCATGTCCATGACCGACGATGGATGTCCCTCGGCAGCTACAAGGTTGACCAACCTACCTTCAGCAAGCAAATACAGCTTCCTTCCATCGTTTAGAGTGTACTGCACTAAGTTGGGACCAATCTTCCTTTTCTTGACCGCAAGAGATTCTAGTTCGGAAACGGAAACTTCAACATTGAAGTGTCCTGCGTTGCAGAGTATTGCGCCATCCCTCATCTCTCTCATATGTTTTCCAGTTATCACATCCTTGCATCCGGTTGCAGTCACGAAGAGCTTTCCGAGTTTCGCTGCTTCGTCCATCCTCATCACGCCAAACCCGTCCATCCTCGCCTTAAGGGCCCTGATCGGATCGACCTCGCAAACGGTAACATCTGCTCCCATTCCTCGGAGCCTAGTGGCTATGCCCTTTCCGCAGTGGCCATAGCCAGCGACTACAGCCCTCTCGCCTGCAAGGAGGATGTTGGTCGCCCTCAATATTCCATCTACTGTTGACTGCCCTGTGCCATAGGTATTATCGAACTCCCACTTTGTCTCAGCATCGTTTACAGCTATGATCGGATACCTGAGCTTACCCTCTTTTGCCATAGCCCTCAGCCTGTGCACTCCTGTGGTTGTCTCCTCGGTCCCTCCCCTTACCCGACTAGCTTGCTCCTCACTCGTTTTGTGTAATGTGAAGACAAGGTCGGCGCCATCATCTAGCGTGATGTCTGGCTCGGTTTCGATTACCTTCTGTATGCACCAATAGTACTCGCTTTCCGTCAATCCCCTCCATCCATAAACACTCACACCATCTGCTGCAAGTGCTGCAGCCACATCGTCCTGCGTCGATAGCGGATTGCAGCCGGACCATGCCGTAGTGGCGCCAGCTGCCACTAGAGTTCTGACAAGTACAGCTGTCTCTTTCGTTATGTGCATACATCCTCCTATCTTAAATCCCTTCAGAGGTTTCTTATCTTGGTACCTTCTCCTGAGTTCCATCAGCACCGGCATCCTCTCTTCTGCCCACTCTATCCTCAGTTCCCCTTCCTGCGCCAAACTCAAGTCTTTAACCTTGTGCGGCATGTCCGCCTCAACCACCTCCGTTCTTCATTAAGTTTGCCTCTCTTGGTGCAATCTTTTCCAGATGCATCTCTGCGTTGAATTAAGGTGCTAAGAAAAAAGCTACATGAAATTTTTTCGGATCCTTTCAACGGACTCATTTCCAAGGCTCGATGCAAACTCCCTTTCAAATCGCTTGACAAAATCCTCCTTCCTCAGTAACCCCTCTTGCACTCCTTCAACCTGCCAAACCGATGATCCCTCGACCAGACCTGCCGCAGCGCCCTCCGTAATTTCTAAATCCCTTTGTAGCGCTGCCAAGATGCCAACAGCTATGGCGTCGCACACGCCAGTGCTGCTCCCCGTCTTTTCAATATGGACCGGCCCTATCTTCCTCTTCACCCTTTCCTTCCTACTGTAGAGCTCGACGGTTCCGGTGAACTTGTCCTCCGAGACAACGAATGCTGGAAAGGTGTCATGAAGGTCGAACAATTCCTCAACTTTCTTTATCTCATACGCGTCAAGTACCTGCTGCAATTCAGCCTCGTTACCCAGAAGTAAGGTCGATCTTGGCGTTATGTGCCGCAGGTATTCTGGAGTCACGCCATACGAAGCAACATCGACTACGACAATCTTTCCATATTGGTATGCTAGGTCAACAGCTTCCATCATGAACTCTCTTTCAGAGGATGTAACGAATACAATGTCTGAAAACTTGACGACTTCCCTTGGAACAGGCCTCCACCTCTCTATAGTAGCAGCGCCATTTATGTCATCTAGGTAGAAAAAATCCATTCCATCGAGGTCCTTAACACAAGTAATGGTGCTTGTCTTTTTTCCATCCACCACAATCACGCTCGATCTCGACAAAGCATCTCCGTATTTCGTCTGCAAGTATCGAGGAGCCCCCTCATCGTTCCAACTGTCCTGTGGCAGTGATATCCTCACTTCTGACATCTCGATTCCAGCCCTCTTGAGGTGCGAAATGTATCCGCCACCAAAGAACCCTGGGTACGGTTCATCGCAATCTTCCCCAAAACTTGTGACCAAGGTAACCAAACCCCCCAAAAGTGCGATCCCGTAAGCCACATGGGGCGCTCTTCCACCATAGCTATAGCTGACCGGACTCACAGACCTCTTCTTTAGGGTCTCGAAAACCCTTTCTGGGGTCCACCTCCCACCATAAAGCTCTGTGATCTTCGACAGGGGCACGGTCCTTCTCAAAAACCTCCTAAATGGCTCCGGGAGCATTCTGACAGAATCTATCTTGATATGCTCGTCCTTCCCAACAGTCCCTACAGCAGCTACCCGCTTCAATCTGTGTGCAATCGCAATTCAACAGGCATTTAAGAGATTCGGAGGGAAAGAAGCCTTTTTTAACTCAACATGCAACGATGGTTCAGGCATAATCTTGGAAAGAAAGGAAGATGATTACATCAAATGGCTTGATAGGGTGAAATCTGGAACAGAGCTGGAAAAGCCCACTGAAAGGTTCGAAATCCCAGAGATCCGAGCATCCGTGATGAGGATGAGAACGAGCATCATGAACTTCAGGGAGATTTGCCAAGCCCTGAGGAGGGATCCGAAGCATGTGTTTAAGTTCTTCGTCAAGGCTCTAGCCACGAACGGCTCAATCCATGAGGATTATGTTGTCTTGAAAGGAAAGTTCGGCATGGAACAGCTTTCAGAAGTTCTGAAGAACTACGTGGAGCAATACGTCATCTGCCCGATCTGCAAGCGCCCAGATACACACCTATCAAGGGAGGGTGATTTCACCTTCCTTGTGTGCGATGCATGCGGAGCCAGAAACTCAGTGAAGCGGGTATAGACAAGGCTTGACCTGCAAGGGAGTTGACACGATTACCCATCCTTCGGGCAAGCTTCGACGAGGTTTTCTCGATGGAGCACAAGACCTTCCAATGCGGCATGATGATTCTGACAAATTCGGTTTCGGATCTTTATTGGGACCTATCTTCCAATGCTCTTCGTGCGCATCTTGGAGAAAGCGCAGAGGCATTGCTCCTCCTTTGTCTACTGCTCAAATAGTAAAGTGTCGAAGTACTGAAGCGCGCTCTTGCCCAAACAGATCCTTAAGCAATGTGAAGGTAGCCAAGGAATGGCCTCCTCCTGCAGCCTTTAGCGCAATTGCAAAAGGTAACGGGCTGATAACAGAGCCCCGGCTCCAGAGGTAGAGCTCAGATGGCTTGCGATGAAGCCTCTAGGAAGCAAGGGTTCTATGTGAAAGTACATTGTGCAAACGACCAAGTTCTTGTCGCAGCCTGCGATGCCGAGCTCTTGGGTAAGGCCATCAGAACGAAGGGCGGGCTCGATATATATGTCTCAGAGCGCTTCTATGGAGGCAGCCTAATGACGCCTGAAGATGCTCTCGAAGCGATGAAGAGCGCTACATCGCTTAATCTCATGGGCAACAGGATCGTCAATCTGGCCCTTTCCTCCAAGATCGGGCATCCTGACAGCGTCATGGTGGTTGGCGGGGTCGCGCACCTGATCCTGATCCACGTCTAGATGGCCATCCATCCAATAAGTTTAAAGCCACGTCTCAACGGCAGCCCAAAGAGAATCAAAAATGGGCAAGCGAAAGGTGTACACTGAAGAGGAGATATCAAGGTCACTCGTTACGCCGGGTGAGGGGCAGCTATTCGGCAAGGTCGATGGCCTGTTCGGTTTCGGTTGGCTTTCCGTGGTGTGCACCGATGGTAAGCGAAGGAAGTGCAGGGTAAGGGGAAAGTTGAGGAGAAAGATATGGGTCAAGCAGGGGGACATCGTTTTGGTTGAGCCTTGGAAGTTTGACGATGGAAGGGGTGAGATCCTCTTCAGATACACCGGGGGGCAGGTAGATTACCTTCACTCAAAGAACCTGCTGCCCAGCTCGATGACAGAGGGAGCTTGATTTCTGCTAGACAGGGGGCCTCCTTGCCAAGAGATAGTCGAGTTGAGAAGAGGCTTCTTGAGAGGGAGAGGAGATTTGACAGAGAGTATAAGATGAAGGTCAAGCGCTCAGAGGAATACGAAGCGCTCGAAGAAGTCTTCGACAAGCCGACACTTATGTTGATATACAGAATGCTTAATCGGGGCATCCTTTCTGAGCTTGGAGGCGTTATAAGCGCTGGCAAAGAATCAAGAGTCTATTATGGAAAAGTGGATGGGAGGGAGGTAGCGGTAAAGATCTACCTGACCGGGAGCGCTGAGTTTCGCAAAGGAATGATTCCATACATAGTCGGAGACTACAGGTTCTCCCACATCAAGAGGGGCATGAGAAATCTCGTAAGCGTTTGGGCGCGCAAGGAGTTTGTAAACCTTAGGGAGTTTATGAGAGCCAAGGTTGCCGTTCCGGAACCGCTCCATGTCGAAGGAAACGTTTTGGTTATGCGCTTCATCGGGGAGGGTGGAGTAAGAGCCCCACTTCTCAGCGAGATCGATCTGTCCAATCCAGCTGAAACTTATGAAATCCTGATTGGATTCGTGAGACTCATGGTCAAAAATGCTGGCCTGGTCCACGGAGACCTGAGCGAATACAACGTGATGATGCACGAGGGCACTCCATATGTGATAGATGTTTCCCAATCACTTCCAATCTCGCATCCTTTGGCGATTGAGCTTCTGACAAGAGACATTGGTAACATTAACAGGTTCTTCAATCGTCTGGGCGTAAAGGTTATCGACAGAAATATTTTTGTCGAGGAGTTGATTGGAAGTGGATAAGCCAATCGTAAGCGTACGTGTACCGATCGACAGGATAGGCGTTATCGTTGGCAAGGAAGGCACTGTAAAGAAAAAACTCGAGTCGCTTTTTGGAGTTAAGCTGATGATAGATGGCTCTACAGGCGATATTGAGATCCAATTCGACCCTTCAAATACAGATCGACTCAAAATCGAGAAGCTTAGAGCCATGTTGAACGCGATAGGCGTTGGTTTCTCCCCTCCTAAGGCCCTAAGACTGAGTGAAGATGATATGTTCCTAGAGATCATAGACCTTCAAGAACTTGTTGGCAAATCTCCTCAGGAACTTGAGAGGATAAAGGGACGGATTATAGGCAAAGGTGGGAGAGCTTGGAAGAATATCGAGGAGATGACCGGAACCCTCCTTTCGGTTCACGGCAGGTATGTTGGCATCATAGGTGGCTTGGAGGGCAGCGAGGCTACCAAGAACGCCATAATGATGCTCGTCGAGGGAAAGCAGCACAAGAGCATCTACAAGTACCTTGAAAAGATGCGCAGAGAGCTCAAGCGCAGGAGCTTGCAGATATGGGAGAGTGAGGCAGACCTCGCTGGATTACGGACTCGAGGAGAGTGATAACCTTCTTGAGATCGATGCTGCTAAGGACCACCGCAATCAAGTCATCCGATTTGCTTTCCCGATCTAAGGGTTAAAGGGAAATGACCTCCGTCCTCCAACATAAGTTTCCAATACCTTCAGGTCCCTAATTTGTTCGACATTCACTGAAAACGGATCGGTTTCGAGTATCACGAAATCTGCATACTTGCCAGGATCCAATGTGCCTAGGTCGTTCTCCTCATTCAACGTGCACGATGAGCCATACGTGTACTTGTCCAAAGTTTCCTCCAGGGTGAGTTTCTCCTCCTGAGTTTCAGAAGCCAGAGGGACTCCATCTTCGGCTCCCCTGGTAACTGCGGCATACACCGTTTCCCATGGATTAACAGGTTCAACGGGGCAATCGGTACCTATCCCAATGCAGGCGATTTCAATCGCCATCTTCTTAAATGGGTAAGCAAGTCTTGCCCTTTCCTTTCCAATTCTGCTCGTAACCCACCAATCTGATATCACGAAATGAGGCTGAATGGTTACTGCAGCACCAAGCTCTTTGATCCTACCAACCTGATCATTCCTCACGATCGAGCAGTGTTCAATCCTATGCCTCAGCCTTTTCGTACTTTCAATTTTGCCATAAGCACTGAGGATTATGTCGATCGCCCTATCGCCTATCGCGTGGGTCGCAATCTGCAAGTCCAGATCTTCAGCTGATCTCGCTAAGCTCTCAAGCTCATCCTCCCCTATGAGAGCGCTGCCAAATTCTCCTGGCTGATCTCCATATGGAAAAGACAACCAAGCTGTTCTCGCTCCCAGTGAACCATCCGCAAAAGCCTTGATTCCAACAACCTTCAACATGCTGTCGCCATAACCTCCCCTTATGCCTAGAGCGCTCAAGGCATCAAGGGCCTTAGGGGTCATGTGAACCCTTACCCTCACCAAGAGTTTTCCTTCTTTTCTCAAAATCTGCAGTGCTTTATACGACTCCAAGGTGCAGGAAACAAAATCTAAAGTTGTTATCCCTTTGGACGCGCAATAACTCAACCCGTTTTGAAACTGCCTAAGCAAGTCACGAACGTTTGAAGAGGTTTGGAGCTTGCCTTCTGCAAATTCTAAAAGCCCTTCAGTTACAATTCCCGTTGGTTCACCATCTGCATCCCTTTGTAGATGCGGTGAACTTACCTTTTCAAGGATCCCGGCCTCTTCGAGAGCTTTTGAGTTCAAGACCGCCGCGTGACCGCAGATTCTCGTAAGGATCACAGGTCTTCCAATTTCAACTTCGTCTATGTCCCATCTCGTTGGATACCGTTTTTCCACAAAAAGCTCCTGGTCCCAACCACGTCCGATTATGTAATTCATTTCCTCGTGTCCATCTATGTACTCCCTTAACTTTTCCTTAAGTTGGCGAATCGATCTGCACCCCCTTAGATCGAGCGTTTCAAAAATAGATCCCAGCCCATCCAGATGCATGTGTGAGTCCACAAAACCTGGCATCGTGGCCTTCCCTTTCAGGTCAATGACATCGGAATCAAAGATGTCAGCAAGCTCCATAGCCTTGGATTCGATTCCTACGTAGGCAACCCTTTCGTTCAATGTTACAAGAGCTTCAGCCATCCTGATAGGCCTAAAACTGACATATATCCTTCCGTTTACCAGGACTTTTGAGTCAACCATGGCTACTGAAGGATTTTTAAAAAAGACTATTACGTCTTTCCACTATTACCTTCCAATAAGTACTTGTAGTGATAAGGTTTGCGCGAGACAAACCTTGCGCTCTCAATCGCTGGAGGCTCTATGGCGATCTTTGCGGTTCGGAAACAATATATCGACCCAAAAGATAACAATCATTAATATATCCGGAAAACCGATCGGATGCTGTCAGTAGAATGTGCCTCATGTCCAGAAGGATCCCATCATCCAAAATATCAAGTGGAGGTGTTAAGACAACTGGCTGAAACATTTAGGGAGA
>Ga0123519_10003900_pt1 | contig 24471 bp, 26 predicted proteins | sample YelNatPaOPRAMG02_FD_87396 | JGI IMG/M metagenome (GOLD analysis project Ga0123519, IMG submission 87396) | Hot spring microbial communities from Yellowstone National Park - Yellowstone National Park OP-RAMG-02 (version 2) | ecosystem: Environmental > Aquatic > Thermal springs > Hot (42-90C) ...
GCAAGATTTATATCAAGTGGAGATTCTGCAATAATATTGTGACCTCCTGAAAGTGCTGATGCTGTAATTGTTTTATAGTTATCTTTTGTTGCCATTCCAAGAAGTATTCTTTTTCCTTTTGCTACTTCTGCTACAGCAGGAAGTATTTCCTGGTCTTTTTCAATATGTCCGCATCCAATAACTATCAAAGGAAGATTAACATTTTCTATTATTTTTTTTACAAGGTCTGATGCATATTGAGGAGAATTGTTTTTAATGTCAGGATGGCAGGAGACAAGTTTTAAGCATAAGAGGTCTGCTCCCCATTCTTCAGATTTTTTTGCCCAGGCAATTGGATCTGTTACAAAATCCTTGAATTCTTCAAAAATCATTGGCCATTCTTCAGGAGGTTTATCCCAGACCTCTAATGCAACCTTTGGAGGATTTGGTATTTCTCCTTCAAAGTGTAAAAATGGAAGAGTTGTTTGGCCTCCTATTTTTATTGAATTAGAATCATCGCCAATGGTCAGTTCAAAAATTTTGTTTGGCCATTTTTCAATTATTTTTTCCATCAGAGTTTTCTTTCAAGAGATATTAAAGTGGCACCTTTGGAATTTTTGAAATCGCTTCTTTTATTTTTTCTTCCGGATAAGCGTAATCCTCAAGTTTCTTTGAAAAATATGAATCGTATGCAGAAAGGTCAAAATTGCCATGTCCACTGAAATTAAAAACAATGCACTTATTATTATTTTTCTTTGCTTCATCAATTGCACATTTTATAGCATGTGCTGTTTCAGGTGCAGGAATATATCCTTCTGTCTGTGCAAATAGAACTGCTGCTTCAAAAACAGGATTCTGTGGATATGCAACTGCTTCAATAACTTTATTTTTTACAAGAAGACATAAAAGAGGTGCATCTCCATGATATCTCAAGCCCCCTGCATGAATTCCAGGTGGAACAAAAGAATGGCCAAGTGTGTACATCTTAAGCAGCGGAGTAAGACCTGCAGTGTCCCCAAAATCATATAGATAAAGTCCTTTTGTTAGAGTTGGACATGCGGTTGGCTCAACAGCAATCATTTTTATATCTTTTCCTTTCAGTTTATCAGGAACAAAAGGAAATACAAAACCACTGAAGTTACTTCCACCACCTACGCATCCAATAAGAATGTCTGGTTTTTCTTTTATTAGTTCAAGTTGTTTTTTTGTTTCAAGTCCAACAATTGTCTGATGAAGAATTACATGATTTAAAACACTGCCAAGGGAATATTTAGCATCTTCATGAGTTGCAGCATCTTCAACTGCTTCTGAAATAGCAATTCCAAGAGAACCAGGTGAATTAGGCTCTTTTTCTAATATTGATTTTCCTGATTTAGTGAGATTTGTAGGAGAAGGATATACTTTTGCTCCCCATGTTTGCATGAGCAATCTTCTGTATGGTTTCTGCTCATAACTTACTTTTACCATGTAGACAGTGCATTCAAGTCCAAAAAATTTACAGGCAAAAGCAAGGGCAGAACCCCACTGGCCAGCGCCTGTTTCTGTGCAAAGTCGCCGGACGCCTTCTTTTTTATTGTAATATGCCTGTGCAACTGCAGTGTTTGGTTTATGACTTCCGGGTGGACTTACACTTTCGTTTTTAAAATAGATTCTGCAATTCGTTTTTAATGCTTTTTCCAAGCGATGTGCACGATGAAGTGGTGTTGGTCTCCAGATTTTTAGAACATCAATAACCTCGTCTGGAATATCAATCCACCTTTCAGGACTTACTTCCTGTTTTATAAGTTCAATTGGGAAAATTGGTGCTAAATCCTGGGGGCCAATTGGTTTTCCTGTCGCTGGATGAATCGGCGGCGGGAGTTGCTCTGGCAAGTCAGGAATAATGTTATACCACTGTCTTGGTATTTCTTTTTCTGATAGAGTTATTTTTGTTTCCATTTTTCATCCTTTCTTTAGAAATTTATACAAAACCTGACGAAGACCCAGAAAAAAATTGCCGGTTCTTAATTTGATTTTTGTAATTTGAGGTTGTTGACGAAGTGACACTTTTGCCTTCGGCAACAGTGTCATTTTATAAAATAGATAGGAATTTGTCAAGATTTGTTTTATACGGAAAACAAACTGCTGGCAATTCCACTGGAGAAGATAAATATTTTCTAATTAAATTTGCAATTTTTTCTTCTGTCAATTCATTCTCAGGAACATGAACAGCAAAACCAAGTTTTTCAAGATATTTGGCATTTTGAGTTTGGTGGTCTTCTGTCGCATAACGATAAGGAATCAATATTGAAAATTTTTTTAACTCAAGAATTTCTGCTATTGTTGTTGCACCTGCCCTGGATATTACAAGGTTCGATACAGCATAGGCGCTTGCCATATCGTCTAAATATTCTAAAACTTCTGCCTTAAAACCAAGTTCCTTATATGAATTTTTAACTAAAATGAAGTCATTTTTTCCTGTGAGGTGAAGAAATTGTATTCTATCCTTTATATCGGGAATTAATTTCAGGGTTTTCAAGATTGTCAAATTTATTATATGGGCGCCCTGGCTTCCACCAAAAATCAGAACAGTAAATCTACTTTTGTCAAAATTAAACTTTCTTAACGCATCCTCAGGATTTGCCTTAAACAATTCTTCTCTTATAAAATTTCCAGTATAAAATGTTTTATCTTCAGGAAAATATCTTTTTGTTTCAGGAAAACTAACTGCAATTCTATCTGCAAATTTTGAAAGAAATCTATTAGCCAGCCCAGGTACTACATTTTGTTCGTGAATAAATGTCCTTATTGAAAAAATTTTTGATGCAAAGACAACTGGAAAGGAAATATAACTTCCCAATCCTATTACAAAAACCGGCTTAATTTTAAACATCAAAAAAATCGCCTTAAAAAATGAGAAAAACAATTTCAAAAAAAACACAAAACTTTTTAGACAAATTCTTCTCGGAAACCCTATGAAATTTAATTCAAAATATTGGTATCCTTCACTTTTTACAATCTTTATACCAAGGTCATTCTTTTTGACTACAAAGACAGGATTATATCCTCTTCTCTTGAGTTCTTTTGCCAGACAAAGTCCAGGATAGATGTGTCCTCCTGTCCCACCAGCCGCAATTATAACTGTGTTATTTATCTTAGCCAACTCACTCTTTCCTATTAGAATTATCTAAAAAAAAGACGCACAGTTTTACGTCTATATTGAGAAATATTTGCCACTACTCCTATAGAACTTAATGTAAACACAAGAGATGAACCACCGTAAGAAAAAAATGGAAGAGGTATCCCTTTTGTTGGCAAACATCCAGAACAGACAGCTATATGTATGTATGCCTGAATAACTATTAATGAGGTTATTCCAATAGCAAGAAGTGTTCCAAAAAAACTGTCCGCATTTTTAGATATCCTGTAGCCCCTTAAAAGTAAGTAACCAAATGCGAGGATTATAAAAACTGTTCCAAATAGACCCAACTCTTCTCCTATTATGGAAAAAACAAAATCAGTATGTGCATCGGGTAGAAAAAATTCCTTTATTTCACTTTTTCCCAGCCCTTTTCCGAAAATTCCACCAGAGCCGATAGAAATCAGCGACTGTCTTAGTTGATAACCGAACTTTTCATATTTCCAGGGGTTAAGAAATGCAATGAATCTTTCAACTCTATAGGGCTGTGTAAGAGTTGCCAAAACAAGAAAGGGAATAAAAAATAATATTCCAATCAATAAGTGTTTAATTCTTGTTCCCGCTACAAAAAATAACAAAAAGGAAGTTAAAATTATAACTATCGGCGTTCCCATATCTGGTTCAATTAAAATTAAAAGAGACACAAATCCTGAAATCATCATAGGAAAAATAAGCCCATAAGATATTTTTCCTAATTTGCTTTTATGAGTATCAAAGTAATTTGCAAGAACCAGCACAACTACAAACTTAGCAAATTCTGATGGCTGAAAATCAAAAGGTCCTAAATCAAACCACCTCTTTGCACCTCTGACTTCTTTTCCAAAAAAAAGTAATAGAACTAATAAAACAGATATAAATCCTAAAGATGGCCATGCAAATTTTTGCAAATATCTGTAGTCAACTGAAAGAAAAAACATAAAAAAGACAAAACTTATACATACCCAGAGAAATTGTTTTTTCAGAAAGAAGAAAGAATCTTTTTTTATTTCTCCTATGAAAATGGCACTTGAAGAGTAAACCATAATAAGACCAAAGCACAATAAAATAAATGAAATAGCTATCAGCCCACGGTCAGAATTATAAAGTTTGTTAAGCATTTTCCTTGATCAATCTTTTAAACTCTTTTCCCCTATGTTCAAAATTTTCAAACTGGTCAAAAGAACTGCAACCTGGAGAAAGTAGCACAATATCCCCGTTTTTTGCAACTTTTTTTGCATATTTAACAGCATTTGAAATATCTCCACAATTTATAATTTCAGTTGCACCATTTAAGTCACTCTCAATTTTTTTTGCTGATTCTCCTATAAGTAGAAGATATTTTACTCTTTGTTTGACAAGTGGCCTGAGTGGCGTATATGGGAACCCTTTATCTCTTCCTCCCATAATGAGTATTATATTTTTATTCTTCTGAAATGACTCAAGAGCAACCAGAGTTGAATCTACATTTGTCGACTTTGAATCATTTATATATTTGACGCCGTCTATTTCTTTGACAAATTCCAAACGATGTTCTACTCCATTGAAACTATTTAGTGTGGATTTAACAATATTAACAGGTAAATTATAAAGAAAGGCAATTGTTGCTGATGCTAAAGCATTTTCAACATTGTGTCTGCCTGGAATTTTGAGCCTTACCTCAAATTTTATTTTCTTGTCATTGAGATTTACATTGAAATTTCTACCATCAAAAAAAGTGCCTTCTTTTAACTTCCTTCTATAACTAAAATAAACAACTTTAGAACTACAGCAGTTGCCAAGTTCGCGAGTTATTCTGTCATCAAAATTTAGAACACAGTAGTCACTTTTAGTTTGATTTAGAAATATATTTTTTTTTGCTTTTACATATTCATCCATTGAGGAATGATGCTCTAAATGGTCGGAAGTAATATTCAATATACAGGAAATATCCGGTTTGAATTTCTTTATATTTTCAAGTTGATAACTTGAAACTTCAAGAACAACTATAGATTCTTTTGTAATTTTTTTCACGAAATCGCTCAATGGTGTGCCAATGTTGCCAGCAACAATTGTATCAAATCCAGCATTCTTAAAAATTTCTCCTATTAATGTTGTGACTGTTGTCTTGCCATTTGTTCCTGTTATAGCAATGACCAATTTTGGAGAAATGAAACTTGAAGACATTTCCAACTCACTTAGAATCTCTATATTTCTTTTTCTTGCTTCAACCAGAACTGGAATATTTTGAGGAATGCCAGGACTTTTTACAATTAAATTGGCATCTAAAACTTTATCTGAATGAATCCCCACTTCGTATTTTATATCAGGTTTCAATAATCTTATGTTATGCTTGACTTTTTCTAAAGGCAGGATTTCAGAAACAAAAACATCATAACCTAATTCAGATAAAAGATTTGCTACAGAGACCCCTGTTTTTCCAAGCCCAAGGACAGAAACTTTTTTTTTATTTTGAATTTCCATTTTCTGGTGTGTTCATCTTAATTTTAGAGAAGTCATAGCAATTAAAGAAAGAACAATTGATACTATCCAGAATCTAATAGTAACTTTTGGCTCTGCCCAACCAGAGAGTTCAAAATGATGGTGAATTGGTGACATTTTAAAAACTCTTCTTTTTGTCCTCTTAAAATAACTAACCTGAATAATAACAGAAAGAACCTCTATTACAAAAATTCCACCAACTACAATAAGTATAAGTTCTTGTTTTATAAACACGGCAATTAAACCAATAGTGCCGCCTAAAAAGAGTGAACCGGTGTCACCCATAAAAATTTCTGCTGGATACCCATTAAACCATAAAAAACCAAGCCCTGCACCAATCATTGCTGAAAGAAAAATCGAAAGTTCTCCTGCGCCAGGAACAGGTATAATTTTCAAATACTGAGAAAACTTCGCATGGCCTGCGATATATGAAAAAATCACATAAGAGAAGGCAGCAATTATTATATTACCTATCGCAAGGCCATCAAGACCATCAGTAAGATTTACTGCGTTTGACGAACCAACTATTACCAAGGTGCTGAAAACAATATAGAAAATACCAATATCAATATAGGCATCTTTGAAATAAGGTAAATTTATAATGGTTGAAAACTGAGGATTTGATGGATTAAAATACAAATAGACGCTTACCGACAGAGCTAAAATAATCTGACCTAATAATTTTGTTCGGGCTTTAATCCCTTCTGGATTTTTTTTAATTACTTTTAGATAATCGTCTAAAAAACCAAGAAACCCTAGCCATATCACAGATATAATAGTCCATATAACAAACCTGTTATCTAAGCGCGCCCATAATAAAGTTGAAACAAGAAGAGTCAAAAGGATTATCACCCCGCCCATTGTAGGTGTTCCTGCCTTTTTTTGATGTGTTGCAGGGCCATCAGGCCTGATAGTTTGAATTATTTGAGTTCTTTTAAAATAGGAAATAAGTTTTCCTCCAATAATAAAACTTAAAATAAGAGATGTTAAAATTGCCATCATTGAACGAAATGTAATATATCCAAAGACATTAAGTGGCGAGAAAAAACTTCTAAGCGGGTAAAAAATGTGATAAAACATATTTAGTAATTGTTAAGTCCTTCTATAATTTTCTCCAGCCCAACTGCTCTTGAACCCTTGAACAATACCGCATATTCTTCATTTAATTTACTCTTAAGTTTACCAACAATATCTACAGGACTATCATAGAAATTAGAATTTTCAAGTTTTAATTTTTCTTTTATAATTTTTACTTCCTTGCCAAAAAAATATATTTCATCAACAGGCAATTCACTCAGGAATTCTCCAAGAGAAATATGTTCTTTTTCAGAGTGTTCCCCCAATTCAAGCATGTCTCCAAGAACTAAAATTTTCTTCTTATCTTTATAAATCCTTATGAAATTTGATATTGATTGTCTCATTGAATCAGGATTTGCATTATAAGCATCATTTATTATAATTGCTCCAAGAGAATTTTTTACTTTTTCCATTCTCATTGATGGTGGACTAAAATTTTCAAGTGATCTTTTTATAATTTCAGGCGAAACATTCATAGAAAAACCAACAGCAGAAGCTGCTAAAGCATTTTCCACATTAAATTTTCCAATCAAAGGCAAATGAATTTCTAATTTCTGTTTATTCTGAAAACACAATTCAAAACTTGTCCCTTTTTCTGTTACATTTATATTTCTTGCATAAACATCACTTGATGAACCCATCCCAAATGTAATAACTTTAGTTTTGACTTTACCAATTGTGCTTAAAAGCATGGGGTCATCCCCATTTAAGATTGCTATGCCATCTTCAGGCAAGGAATTTATTAATTTAATTTTTTCTTCAAAAACTTTCTCTTTGCTTCCTAAAAATTCAAGGTGCGTCTTCCCAATGTTTGTTATTACACCTATTTCCGGTTTGCATATTTCAATCAACCTATCCATTTCTCCCTTTAAGGATATCCCAAGTTCAACTACACAAAATTTATGTTTACTTCCTAAATTAAAAAGTGTCAATGGTAGTCCAATAAAATTGTTATAACTACCAAAATTACCAAGAGTTTCTCCACAGTTTTTTAAAATTGAAAATATCATTTCTTTTGTTGTTGTCTTTCCATTTGAACCAGTTACACCTATCATTTTTGGAGAGAATAAACTTCTATAATAACTGGCAAAATCCCCAAGTGCTTTTATTGTATCTGGCACAAGAACTATCGCAGGTAAGTTTGGGAAAAAACTGTTTATCTCATCGTCAATTCTTGTAACAACAATACCACTTGCACCTTCTTCAACTGCCTTTTTAACAAATTGATGAGCATCATATCTTTTACCTTTTAACGCAAAAAAGATATCTCCTTTGCAAATTTTTCTCGAATCAGTAGAGATAGATTTAATTGGTTGTTTTGGATTGCCAAAAATAAATTTACCCTTGGTTGCTTTTACTAAATCCTTAAGAACAACTTTTTCCATTTTTCCTTATTTTACTTAAAAGAAAATTTCTTGCTATTTCTCTATCATCAAAATGGATTTTTTGGTCACCTATAATCTGATAGGACTCATGCCCCTTTCCCGCTAAAAGGACTATATCTGATTCCTCTGCCATAGACAATGCTCTTTTTATTGCTAACTCCCTATCAATTATTATTTCATAATTACTTTTTCCTGTTCTATGAATACCAACTTCAATATCAAGTATTATTTTTTCTGGATTTTCAGACCTTGGATTATCACTTGTAATTATAACATAATCACTAAGATTCACTGCAACTTCGCCCATCAAAGGCCTTTTTGACCTGTCTCTGTCACCCCCGCAACCAAAAACAGTAATGATTTTTTTATGTGGTAATTTATTCAATGTTGTCAAAACATTTTTTAACGCATCATCGGTATGAGCATAGTCAACAAGAACTGTAAATTTTTGACCACATTCAACTTTTTCTAATCTTCCAGGGACCGTTCTAATATTTTCTATTCCCTTTTTTATATCTTCCGGTTGAATGCCAAAATTTAAAGCACAAATCACTGCTGAAAGGACATTATACAAATTGTATTCACCTATCAAAGAAGTCCTAATTTTAATTTTTTCACCATTTTTTGAATTAAGCACATAAAATGAAGTAAACAGGTTCCGCCTCAGTTCCGTAATGGTAAAGTCACTATTTTTGTTTAATATGCCATAAGTGACGACAGGACATTTTATAATACTTAATAATTTTTCTCCCCACGGGTCATCTATATTTATTATAGCAAATTTTTCAACTAACTCAAAAAGTTTTGCTTTTGCATTAAAATACTCTTCAAATGTCTTATGAAAATCAAGATGGTCTCTTGTTAAATTTGTAAAAATACCTGTATGAAATTTAGTATATGCAACACGATTAAGTGCCAAACTATGAGACGAGACCTCCATAACAATAACTTCAACTTTTTTTTCAGCCGCAGTTGATAGAAATTTCTGAAGGTCAGGTGCTTGAGGGGTTGTATTTTCTGCAGGGAATATTTCTTTACCAATTCTATAATTAATAGTACCTATTACTCCACAAGGAATACCAGCGGTATTAAATATTGATTCAAGCAAATATGTAATAGTTGTCTTGCCATTTGTTCCGGTAACTCCTATGATCTTGAGTTTCTCTGAAGGATAACTATAAAATTTTGACGAAACATAAGCCAGAGCCAATGTTATTTCTGGAACAACGACAAGTGTTGCCCTGTTATTTAACTCTAATTTTTTATCTGAAAATATTGCAACAGCACCATTTTCAATAGCAGAATTGACAAATTTTTCCCCATCTGTATGCTGGCCATGCATGCAGAAAAAAATATCGCCGGGTTTGGTCTTTCTTGAATCATAGGATATTCCAGTGACATTTACATCCTTCTGGCCTATTACTTCCCAGTTTGTACTTTCAATAAGTGAGTTTAGTAAGGGCATAATTTTTTTCTTTCTGTGGGATATTTAGATAGTTTATTGTCTCTTTTGCTATGTTAGAAAAAACTGGGCAGGCAACTTCACTTGCCCAGTAATTTGTCTCGGGTTCATCTAAAACAACTAAGATTACAATCTGAGGGTTTTCATAAGGAAGAAATCCGCAGAAAGAAGATATATACTTAGTTTTTGAATATTTTCTTGTTAAAGGGTCAATTTTTTGAGCAGTTCCTGTCTTTCCACAGACATTATATCCCTGAACCTGTGCAAGTTTTCCTGTTCCATATTCAACTACTTTTAGAAGCATATCCTTTACTTGTTTTGCTACATCTTCTGTTATCACTCTCCTGATAACTCTCGGCTGATATGACCACAATACTTTTCCATCTTCATCTATAAGTTCCTTTATTACAACCGGTTCAAGAAGCAGCCCACCGTTTGCTATAGAAGAGTAGGCATTTATCAACTGAAGCCCTGTGACGCCTATTCCCTGACCATAGGATATATTTGGCAAAGTTACACCTGACCATTTTTTTGAATATGGAGTAAATAATAAACCTGACTGTTCTCCAGCAAGAATACAACCAGTAAAACTGCCAAATCCAAATTTTCTTATCCATCTATAGAGATTTTCTTTCCCAAGTTTCAAACCAACTTTTGCAAAACCAATGTTTGATGAATATGCGGTAATTCCTTCAAGTGTCAGGTATCCATGTTTTATATGGTCATTTATTTCTATATCTGCAAATTTAAATACTCCATTTTCACAATATATTACATCTTCCGGTTTAAAACAATTTTCTGAAAGTGCAGCAGATAATGGAACTATCTTGAAAGTTGAGCCAGGTTCAAAAACTTCGTGTATCACGGGATTTAACAAATCTTTAGAATTAAAATTATATGAATTGGGGTCAAAACTTGGATAACATACAAGAGCAAGAATTTCTCCATTGTTGGGATTCTGTATAACAACAAATGCTTTCTTAGGATGATATTTTTCAACTGCTTTCTCAATTTCCTTATTTGCAATATATTGCAATGTAGAATCAATTGTAAGGACGACATTAAACATTTTCCTTATGCCATTTTTTGCATCTACACCTGCTTTTCTTATTAGATTGCTATATATATATTCTATACCTGACAAACCCTCCCCGTCGATATTTGTAACTCCAACAATATGTGCAGAGATTTTATTAAAAGGATAATATCTCTTCTTTTCATTAAGAACAATTAATCCATCTATGTCCAGGTTTCGCAGTTTTTCAAAATCACCGACATCTATCTGCCTTTTGATCCAGACAAAGTTTTCACAATTGTCTATCTTCTTATAAATTTCTTTAGGTGACTCATCTATATATTGAGAAACCAATTTTGAAAAAAATTCTTTATCTTTTATACACTTTGGAGATGCCGCTATAGACACTGAATTTATATTCATAGCAAGTATCCTGTACTGACGGTCAAAAATTATTCCCCTCTCAGGCTCTGATGTTTTTTTATTAGTTATCTGTTTCCTAACTAAGAAAATATATTTTTTGTATTCCCAAACCTGTAAATGGAACATCCGAACAACAAGCAGTGCAAGTGCAAGACCAAAAAATAGGACTATTAAAGACAGTCTATTGTTTGTCAGTTTCATCTTCTTTGATATTTATAATATCTTTCTCTTTGGGGATAACAAAACCATTTTTTTTTGCTATTTCATAGAGTCGTTCAGGAAATACTAATTTTGCATATTGCTTTTTTAATTTAGAACAGATTTCCAATTGTTTAGTTTTTTCAATATTGACTTTATTTATATGTCTTAGCATGATTTTTGATTGTACCTGCTCAAAAACATAAATCAGTGCAAAAATGAAAATCAAAAATGCATAAAAGAAAAATTTTTTCTGAAACTTACTCACAGTTTTTCTGCCACACGAAGTTTTGCACTTCTTGAACTCGGGTTTTCTTTTATTTCGTCAGGTCCTGGTTGAACGGGGTGTTTCGTAATTGTATTAAGAGAATCTAAATGGTCTCTAAAAAAATGTTTCACAATCCTATCTTCAAGAGAATGATACGATATAACAACAATTCTTCCGCAGGCACTTAGAATTCTCATTGCTTCAGATAGACCAACTCTAATGTTATTCAATTCATCATTGACTTCTATTCTCAATGCTTGAAAAACTCTAGTTGCAGGATGTATTCTTTGAAAATGAAACTTTTTAGGAATTGCCGATAATACTATTTCTGACAATTGAAGAGTTGTTTCAATTTCTCTTTTTGAGCGGTAATCAACTATAAACTTAGAAACTCTTTTTGCCCATTTTTCTTCTCCATATTCTTTGAAAATCCTGAAAAGTTCGTTTTCTGGATAAGTATTAACAATCGCTTTTGCTGTAATTCTTGTATTTTTGTCCATACGCATATCAAGAGGGCCATCTTTTAAAAAACTAAAACCTCTTTCAGGGTCTGAAAGTTGTACGGAAGAAGTGCCTAAATCAAATAGAATGCCATTTAGTTTTTGAATTTTCAAATCAGACAAAATTTTTCTTATGTCAACAAAATTTGAACAGAAAAGTTTTAGTTTTCTTTTATATTTTTCTAATCTTTTTTTTGAAATTTCAATTGCCGAAATATCGCAGTCAATTCCTATTAGAAGTCCGCTGCCCAATTTTTTTAAGATTTCTTCAGCATGGCCACCTGTTCCTATAGTTGCATCAACATATATTCCATCTGACTTTACTTTTAAATATTCAATTGATTCTTTCAGAAGAACGGGTTTGTGTAGATTATTGCACATACTATATTTCTAACTTAGAACCAACCCTGTTAAACACATTTTTAGCTTTTTTGTAATATGTATCCCATTTTTCTTTTGACCATATTTCAATTCTATTCCACAATCCAATGATTACAACTTTCTTTTTGATTTTTGCTTCTTTTCTTAAATTCTGAGGTATGAGGATTCTCCCAAGATTGTCGGCATGAACTTCACTTGCAACAGATAAAAAAAATCTTTTGAATGCTCTTTCTTCTGATTTATTTTTTAATGGAAGTTCTTCAAACTTCTGGATGTTATTTTTCCATATGTCTGTGGGATAGATATAGAGACAACCATCTAAACCGGGGGTTACTATAAAATCCTTTATTCCTTTTCTTAAACGCGCAGGTATGAAAACTCTATTTTTACTATCTAATATATGTTCATATCGGCCTGTAAAAATCATAATTCACCATTTTTTACCACAATTAACCACCAATCGCCACAATAATATACATTAAATTTATAAACTTGTCAAGTCCGGATAAAAAAAATGCAGAGAAGAACCGTAAGCCGAATTCTGTTTAGCGGGTCATTTATCTGGATCTAACGTTGCCGTTAGATTCAAGCGTCCTACCAGGTTTGGACTTGCTCCCAAGTAAGGATTTAGCCGTTTCACCCTTACATTACTGTAAGGCTATCCCGCAAATTATTAGTTTACGGGCTATGAAACCTTGCGGTTTCATACGTCTCTGTTCGCACCTCTCAGATTGCTCTGGGTGGGTGTTACCCACTACTTTTTACGGGAGTTCGGACTTTCCTCCCAGCACCCAAATTAAGTGCCGGGCGACCCTTCGTTCTTCTCTGCATATTCTTCTTTTACAGGAAGGTAAAGTATTCTTGAGCAGTTATCACACAAAACTAAATCATTTGCCTTAGTTACTTCATTTATAACCTGTGGGGGCAATTTTATTCTACAACTTCCGCAGTGATTATTTTCTATTGCAACAATAGCAATTCCGTCCTCTCTGCTTTCTCTTATATGTTCATATTTTCTGAGTAGACTTGGCCCTATAGTACTTGAAAATTCTCTTCTGAAATTTTCCTGAATTTTAATCTGTTCTTCAAGATTTTTCTTTTTTTCTTCAAGGGATTTTATTGATTCAAGAATTTTAGATTCTTCTGTTCTCAATTTTAGTTCATTTTCCTTTAGCATTTTGTTCTGCTCATCAATTTTTTCCATAAGTTCAATAATCTCGTCTTCAATTTTACCTTTCTCTTGTTCTTTTTTTGTTATCTCAGATAACAGCGCTTTATACTGCTCGTTGGTTTTTACACTGTTGAGTTCTGTTTTATGCTTTTTTATCGCTTCCTCATATGAATTTAATTCCATTTCCAATTCTTTATGTTTTATCTGGAATTCTTTTAATTTTTTTTTGTCTTCTTCAAACCTATTTTTCATTTCAGAAATTAGATTTCTATTATTTTCTATCTCATTTGGAATTAAATCACAATCTTCTTTTAAGCGGTCAAGTTCTAAATCTATTTCTTGCAATTTTACAAGTTTTTTTATTTCTTCATTCACTTTACTTTCATCCTTGCTACACTGTCAAAATGGTCGCGACAGGGTTTGAACCTGTAACCTCACGGATGTGAACCGTGCGCTCTATCCAACTGAGCTACGCGACCAGAGGATCACACAAGATATTGGGCCCCGAGGGATTTGAACCCCCGACCAACTGGTTATGAGCCAGCCGCTCTGCCGCTGAGCTAGGGGCCCATCAATTTTTTATATTTTATTCAAAAAAAAATCTTTTGTCAATAGTAATTGATTTTTCACACAATAAATTATAATAAAAAAGTATGACAATAGAATTGGTTTTTTGGATTTTCTTAATAATCTGCATATTCACTGACCTAAGTTATAAAAAGATTTATAACATCGTGTCTCTGTCGTCAACATTTTTAGGGTTTTTATTAAACTTCTTATTTTTTGGAATAGAAGGGTTCAAACAGAGTTTAACAGGTGCAATTGCCGGTTTTTCTCTATTATTTTTAGTTTTCATCTTAGATGGAGTAGGTGCTGGAGATATAAAATTTTTAGTCGCTATTGGTAGTTTAAAAGGTGCGAGGTTTGTAATAAATGGCACTCTTTATGGTGCAATACTTGCTGGAATTTTTACTGTAATTTTGCTCGTTCATAAAAAATTGTTTTTTAAGACAATCAAAAACATCTTTTGGTCTTTTATTACTTTAATATTCCTACATAAGTTCATACCATTTAAAAATGAAAATTCAATAAAATTACCTTATGTTTTTTTTCTGGCAATTGGGATGATTATAAACTATGTTTAAGCAGAAGTGTTTTTTTATTTTAACTGCATTAGAGATTTCAATTTTTTATATAATCTTTTTTATTTTTATTTATCCAAATCAAAAAAAAGTCCTAGAAAATAATGAAATAGAGAAAATAAGATTGCTTTCCAATATTTACTCAAAATATATAAAGGTGTATTTAGAAACTAATGATGATATCTCTTTACTTCAAACTCTTAAAGAAATAGCCAGTACCCCTGAGATTTCTTATGCTCAGTTGATAGACCCGTCAGGGAAAATAGTTGCTCATAATGACATTCATAAATGGAACAAGAATTTGCATTTTTGTATTGATAGAAAAATTGTTACTTCAGACCTGCCAGTTCTATGTCCAGCAGTAAAACATTCAAGTTATAATTACTTTCTGCCTATAAAACTTTCCGAAGAGAAAAAAATTTTTTTGTCAATGAATATAAAATCAAATAAACTTTCAGAAAATGAAAGAGAACTGAAAAAACAAACTGCATTGTATTTTGGAATTTTACTTTTGTCAATGATTGTTTTGAATGTAACTTTTTTCTTTATAACGGTTCTCGCACCGATAAAAAAAATAAATAAACTTCTCAATTCACTGATACTGGGAAAACCCGGGGAAAAAATTGTTTATGACAATAAGGATAAACTTTTCAGCAAAATGTGTGATTTAATTAATAAGGTTATTGATAAATACACCAATCTAACAATTTTAAACAAAAACGATAAGTCATTTTTTCATGGGATTTGTCTCATTGCAGAATTATTAGGAGAAATAACTGAATATGGATTAATCATAACAGATTCAAAAAATAGTATCAGATACATAAATAAGAAAGCAAAGAAAATTCTGAACTTTTCAGAAATGGATGTTAACGGAATGCACATAATTGAAATATTAAAAAATAAATCAGGATTTATTGAATTCTATAAAGATTGCCTTGAAAATTCACAGGCAACTGTGGAAAAATTTTTTCCTGAACAGGGTATAATGGCAAAGGGTAGAAACAAAATCTTAGAAGATGGCTCTAATATGGTTGTTCTTTTACTTGAAGAAAAATTGTCAGAACCTTCCGGAAAAGAAAAAATATAGAATAGGTCCAAATATCATAATAAAAACAGTTGGAAAGATAAACAATATTATTGGAATCATCATTTTAACAGGCGCCTCGGATGCAACTTTTTCTGCAAAGTAACTTTTTTCAGTGTGAAGTTCATCCGAAAGTGACTTTAGTGTTTCAACGATAGGTATTCCCAATTGGAGTGCATAAATTATTGAATTGCAGACAGAAGTTATGTATTTATTGTCAAGACGTTTGGATAAACTCTGTAAAGATAAATATCTGTTTTTACCGAGGTCTACTTCTTTTTTAGTAGTTCTTAACTCTTCAGCAACTATATTCTTCTCATTTTGAATAATTACTTCAATTGCTGTCCAGAAATCAAGGCCTGAGCCTACCATCAGAGTTAAAAGGTCTATTATATCTGGCAGTGCCTTAAATATTTCCCGTTGTCTTTTTCTAATCCTGGATTCAATAAAAACAAAACTGAGAAATCCAGCCAAAGCAAAAGATAAAAGCAAGTTTAAAATATCTACTTTTTCTAACAAAATACAAAAAAACAAAAACAAGAAAAATCCTGTGAGGAATTGTAAAAATATAAATTTTCCTACAGAAGTATTATTGAGGCCTGCCCTTTCTAATTTTGTCTTTGAAAAATTTACATATTTTTGAATAAATTTCTGACTCATTAAAAAATTTTTAATGGAATCTAAGTATAAGTTTACCTTTTTTGACAAACAGGAAAAAATATCAATTGCCAAATAAAAAAGGGTTCCTGAAATAACTGACAATATAAGAAATTTCATATATCAATTTCTATGATCTTTGAAATGGCCCAATTGCCTATACTACATAAAAGAAAACAAAATAAAAGAATTAGTTTACCGAATGTTGTTCTGAACATAATTCCAAATATTTCTGGCTCCAAAAAGTTTAGTATTAACAGCAAAACAAAAGGAGTTATTGTAATCATTTTTGCTGAAATTCTTCCCTGTGAAGTTAACGCCTTTATTTTATTCTGAATTCTTCTTCTTTCTCTTAGAGTATTTGAAATTCTTTTTAGATTTTCTGAAAAATTACCACCATATTTATAAGCAATTTTTACTGTCAAAACAGCGAATGAGAATTCTTTGCTTTTTACTTTTTCTGATATTTCTGTCAATGCAGTTTCAAAAGGCACTCCGAGTTTTATTTGTTTAAGGATATCACCAAAATAAACTGAAAGTGGTGGACCTATGTTTTTTTGAACATTTTCAATTGATTGAACTAAATTCAAGCCAGATTTAACATATCCTGAAAGCATTTGAATAGCGTCAACAAGTTGATTTTCAAATTTCTCTTTATATTTTATTTTGGAGTTTTTTATAATCTTTACTGAAATGATATACCCCAAAAAAGATAAAATTCCTGCCCAAAAAAAATCTCTAAATAGAAGAATTCCAAGAATAAAAAGGACTATTGAGGATATCAGTTTAATATTTCCCATTTTAAGCCGTGTCTGGCAATTTCATCATAAAAGGATGGAACATATTCTGTTGTTCTAAACTCACCAATGACTTTTCCATCTTCGCCTATACCTTTTTGTTCATAAGTGAAAATATATCCAATTTTGATATCAGTTGAATCTCTATCTTTAATTAGTTCACTTATGCTTAAAACTTTTCTTGAGCCATCTGAAAGACGAGAAACATGGACTAAAATATCAATTGCTGATATAATTTGGTCTTTTATTGCTTTTTCTGGAAGTTCTGTCCCTGCCATTATGACCATAGTAATTAATCTTGATATAGCATCTCTTGGAGAATTTGCATGGATAGTTGTAAGTGAACCTTCGTGGCCAGTATTCATCGCCTGTAACATGTCAAGCGCCTCCGGACCTCTGCATTCTCCAATTATTATTCTATCGGGTCTCATTCTTAAAGCATTTATTAATAATCTTCTAATTGTTATTTCGCCAGTGCCTTCTATAGAAGCAGGACGTGCTTCAAGTCTTATTACATGTTCCTGATCGAGGTCTAATTCTGCTGAATCCTCAATTGTAATAATTCTTTCATCTTCCTGTATGAAAGAGGATAACATATTGAGAAGTGTCGTTTTGCCTGAACCAGTTCCTCCAACGACTATTATGTTTTTCTTTAGTTTGACACATATATTCAAAAAATTTGCCATTTTCTCTGTCAGAGAACCAATAGAAACTAAATCTGAGATTTTTAACTTTTTTACAGTAAATTTTCTAATAGTTATACATTGGCCAGTAAGTGAAACAGGCGGTATAATTACATTTACCCTTGAGCCATCTTCAAGCCGAGCATCTACAAGAGGAGAACTCTCATCAACTCTTCTTCCAATTGGGGAAAGTATTCTGTCAATGACAGTTCTTAACTGGATATCTGTATCAAATTTTTTATCAGTTAAAAATATTTTTCCATTCTTCTCAATATAAATTTTGTCCTTTCCATTGACCATTATTTCAGATATTTCTGGGTCTTTAAGCAAGATTTCAATTGGTCCGAGTCCTAAAATATTGTCTAAAATATCATTTACCAGATTTGTCCTTTCTTGCCGAGAATAAATATTGTCGCATTCTTCTGCAACTATATTCTGTAGTTTTTTTCTAATCTTATTATAAACCTCAGGGTTATCTTTGAGAATCTCATATTTCTTGATATCAAAAGATTCTTTCTCCAGTTCTTTTATCAGTTTGTCATGAATTTTAATTCTCAATTTTTTCATGTCCTCTCTGGTTGATTCTGAAAAAGTTCCTATGATGGAATTCTGAATTATTTTTGGTTTAACTTCTTTTGAACAATCAATGATTTTTTTAGAAAGTTCCTTAATGCCTATTGAAAAGTTGCTGTGTGGTTGTTTTAATAAGTGGATTTCATTCCTGGAGTTAATTATTGAAAACAAATTCTCACAAAATATTTTTGAAAATATTTCTGTTCCAAGGATGTCCCTTATTTCTATTTTTGAAATGTCATTTTTGTGATTCTGGCTGATCAAAACTATTTTTAACAGTTGTACTGGAAAGTTTTTGAGTTTTAGAAAATCCAATATCTTTTTGGTATACCTCAGGTATCTTTCTTCCTCTTCAATAAAAATTAAAACAATATCTGAAATGTCAAGCATTCTTAGGAATCTTCCATTGAAATTTTTTTCAACATTCAGAACATTCCAGGCATATACTTTCTTTAATAAAAAAATAGATTTTTCTATTTCTTCTGTATCAAGGTATTCTGCATCCTGAATATCTTCTATATCTGAGATGACTGAAATCCCAGATTCGTGTTCGTTTAGATACCCAAGAATAGTTTTTTCGTCAACTTTTGATAAAATTGGCAAAATGTCTTTCAGTGTCTTGCATTCTTTTATTGCTAAGAAATTTTTAATATCATTTCTTCCATCAAATGTTAAGTCCCACAATAGGACAGATTGTTTTGTCTGATTATATAAAGATATGGAAAGGTTTAATGAAATTATTGATTGTAGAGATGACCGAATTGGTTCAATAACTGAAATTAATATACCATTATTTACTGCCATTTCTTTGATATTTTTTTAGAACTCTCAATGCCTCATTGTACTGTTTTTGAATTGAATCTAATATTTCTTCTGGCTTTGAGAATTTTACTTTTGAAATTTTTCTGATGTTTACATCTTGAAGTTTAACAATGTTGTTATCGTTTAAACCCCTGAGTGAGAGATTTAATTTTCCGTCATTAAGCAAAAGTGCAAGCATCTGTGCTTCATCTGGTGTAACTGATAAAACTACTGGAATTTCATTTTCGTCCGAATATCCTTCTTCTTGATGCGAACTATCTTTTGAGGTTTCTTCTTGTATTTGCCTTGAGATGACATTTTTATCAACTGCCAATACAAGAATATTTTGCAGGATTGTCTTTGATTGAAGTTGGGATTCTGAATTTTCCGTAGATTCAAAAGTTGCTATTACATCAACTCTATCCCCGGGATATACTATTCCTGAAATATTTTTTTTATCACAAACAATGACAAAAGCTCTCATGTCAAAAGGCACAACAGGAGAAATACCTGTTTTTTGGCCTATTGTCACTAATTTTGTGGAAAGTATTTGTTCTCCCTTAAAAATTGGTGCAATTGCTATAAATTGAGGTTGTTTTCCATCTGATGAATATATTTCTTCAAAAGAGGAAAAACTACCTGGCTGAGCATATTCTTTTGGGATTTTGGCAATCTCGACATTGTCTTTGCTTATAATTGTCCTGGGATTTATATAATTTTTCGAAATCAATACATCAACTAACTCTGTTTTTCTTGAATATTTTTTTTCAATACTTTTAATGGAAATGTTTATGATAAATGTCAGAGTCAGTGAACAAAGGATTAAAATAATTATTTTCAGTTTCATATTCTATTTGTCAAACCCTTTGGTTTCTTTTTGAATTTTGTTGGTTGATTTTTGGATCATCTCAAGAACTTGTTTTCCAAAAAGTTTTACTGCAACAACACATATAACAGCAACAAGTGCTACGATTAGGATGTATTCAGTCATGCTTTGAGCATCTTCAGAATAAATCAATTTCTTAAACATGTTTTTTCACCTCCTTGAATTTTTGCTTTTTTTACCAAAAAATTGTTCTGTTTGCATTCCTTGATTATTATTGCGTCTATTTTAGTTATATCACCTTGCCTGACTAAAAAATGGCATATACCTTTTGATTTTGCCTTAAATATGACCTTTCTGCCTGCTGGTGGTATAAATTCTCCAAGAGATATGCTTTTATCGTCTATTTTCCAAACGGGACAAAAACCTTTCTCAATTTTTCTTAAGTTTCTATTATATCCAATCGCTTCAAGTTTTATCTCTTCCCCAGCGGGACAGGAGCGAGGTCCTTGAACTGAGATATATGAAACAGGCATTGGGGCTTTCTTAAAAATAAAAGAGTAGGAAGTAAACAAACAAATCAAAAGCGACACCAAAAAAAGACTAAAAGTTATTTTTTTCATTTGCTTTTTCCAAATAAGGTAGTACAGGTGTCGTTTAGAACTTCTGACCTTGCAGAAATATATGTTTTTCCGCCAAGCCAGACGGGACTGTCTATTTTACAGTAAATTTCTACATATGAAGAAGGTGGATTAAACGCAGGTGCCGGAACAGGTTTTGAAATTTTTATTTTTACATTTAGATTTTTCATTTTAAGAAATTTTTCGATTTCATTTCTTATTCCGTTCATGTTTTTGCTTCCTTTAATAATAAGGTCTGTCCCGTATCTTGATGCAATAACAAGTTTTTGTCTAATTATTAAAATTTTTGCATGCCACAGAATACTAAAAACAAGAGTCAAAAAAACTGGCATAAAAATCATTGTCTCAAGAAGCGCACTGCCCCTTGAAAAGTTTATCCGCGCGGGGGCTCCCCTCTTCTCAATGGTTAAATTGTTTTCCGACAGGAACAAGTTGTGCATACCAACCACCTGACATTGCTTTTTCATATTCTAAAAAAGATATCATAAAACTGCAGTCATTTTCCTTCGGAAACATTGGCCCCTTCTTATTATAAACACAACTTGAAGCAATTGTTTTTATATCAGGCCATTTTTTCAGACCTAATAAATCTGAGCCAACTGGATAGCCGGCATTAGATAAAGAATTTCTTTTTTTATACGCGATGATTTTTGTCATCTGTCTATGAAAATTCTTACTGTCTTGCTGAAGCCATCTCTTAGATTTTCTTTCTTCCTCATATGGATAAGGGATTGGCCATATCCAGATTTCAGGAGATACAGGCGTAGGTGGAATATAAATTTCAGTTGTATAAAGATACACTATATCTCCCAAGTTTCTTTTAAGATTTAGAGAAAAACTTGTAAGTGGAATTATTTCATCTGCCCCTGTTTCCTTATTTGATGAATTTATTTCTTGTCTTCTTGCAATCTTTCTTGAATAAATAAAACTAGTCCCCCCACCATAAGTTTTAACTATTGAATCCTGAATGGCTATAATGTTTCTTATTGCTTTTCTGGCAAGTTTTACTTTGTCTTTATATGTATGCTTTCCTATCTTTTTATGAGGCGGTTCAATCCACCACACATAAGATGTCTTGCCTATAGTAAAACCAAGCCCTGGAATATAAACTCCAAAACCTGGCATGCCCAGAACAGCATTCAGGACACCCAACTGATTCAATGCCCTTGCCCTTAAAACAGAACAACTTAAAGCAGAATTATCTGCTGAATTCTGCATCATTATTTTATCTTTCATAAGTTTACCAAGATTTAGCAATGTAAACCAGAAAAGACAAAATATAAGAAGAAAAATAAACAGCAATGGAATCAATTGGCCTGATTTTTTTATTCTTCCCATCTTTTTGCACCCGGATATGCTTTATCTAAAAAATCAACTGATTTAGAGACAGCCATTTTTGAACTAACCATTCCTTTATAAAAATATCTGCCTAAGAACATGACCTTTTGATAATATGTTAAACTTGCTGTATATATAGAGTTTTCTCTTTTCAAATCAATGTTGTAATAGAAAATATTATCTCTGTTGATATGCTTAGAAAGAATGTATAGACACGAAATCTTTGCCTTTTTTTGTGCGGTTTCAAAATTTTTCTGAACTATGCTTGCTCTATTTGACATAAAGACCGCCTCATTCGCAGTTAAGACATTAAAACATATGATTGCTATTTGGAGCGTCCCAAAGAAAAGAAAAAGTAAAAAAGTGCTGGTTAGAATAAATGTCTCAACCACTGCCTGACCTTTTTGGTTCTTATGGCAGCATCCCTGGATTTCCTGCACGAAACTCTGCAATTTTGTTGAAATAACCATTTAATGACCTTTGTATTATTTTAAATCCTGTATATCCTATAAGAACGAAAACGAAAATTAACAACGAAAATTCAAGATTTGTCTGAGCATTTTGTTTTATAATTCTCATATTCAATCTATAACTATTGGTGTCACAAAAATTACAACTGTAGAATTTGTATCAATAAGTATCTTTTTACCAAAAAGTAAACCAATAAATGGGATATCAACTAAAAATGGAATTCCCTTTTTCTTTTCCTGTTTTTTTGTTTCATTTAAGCCAGCAATTGTTATCGTTTCGCCACTTTTAACTTTTACAGATGACTCTGCTTCTCTTGTAGACAAAATTGGATAGTTGTAAACCATATTGCTCCAGTCAACCCTTGAGATTTCCGCTCGAATAGAAACATCTATTTCTTTTCCCTCTAAGACCATCGGCTTGATTTCCATCTTTATCCCAAATTCTTTCCACTCTACTGTCCCACCGCTTATTCCACTTGATATAACAGGCATCTCACCACCTACAAGAAATTTTGCTGAAGAGCCACTTTTGGTAACTAATCTTGGCTTTGATATGATTTTTGCAGCACCTCTTTCTTGCAGGAATTTTAGTTTTGCAAAAAATGGTGAATATCTTGATATTTCACCTAATCTTAGGACTGAAGGTATTTCTGGTAAATATTCAGGCATCCGACCCTGCCCAGAATAAGAAACTTCACCAAAACTAAACTCGTCAGGCCATTCAATCCCGAGTTCTTTTGCCATGTCATTATTAATTTCTGCTACTTCAACCGACACTTGAACCATACTATATGAATAGAGCGAATTTAGGGCAATCAGAAATATCAAAATAATTAAGAAAATTCTACTTTTCAATTCTCATTTCCTCTACTGCCTTTTCTTTTGCTTTTTTTGCCTTTTCAAAGTTTGGATTATATCTTAGTGAAATTTCCCACTCCTTTATAGCATCACTTAAGTAGCCTCCTGAGTAGTAAATCAAACCCTGCGTATAATGTTTTTCTGCAGATTCTTCATCTACATATATTTTGGTGGTAGATATGTCCTTGTCAATAATTTTTCTCATTTCTGATAGAGCCATTTCTATGTTTTTCTTTGCTTCTTCACGGAATTTGTTAAACTCATCACTTTTTTTCTCTTCTGCAATTCGCAGTACTTCCCCCCATAGGTCTATTGCGGACTTATAGTTTTTCAATTTGAAATTTTCGAATGCTTTTTTGTTTAAATCGTCGAGCGCTAATCTTAATTTGCTTTTTCTTTCTTCTTCTATGATTTCATATAAGAGTTTTTTTGTGTTTTCATAAAATTCTTTTACTTCTTCATTCTCTGGCCTGATATTAAGTAATTTTTCCCATTCATTTATTGCATTCACAAATTCTTTGTTGTTATAAAAAATAAACGCTTTTGCATAGAATAACATCTCTATATCGCTGTATGTTTCAAGTTTTGAAATTTCTTCCATTTTTTTCTTTATGAGATTAGCATAGTATTCAGTATCTTTGTAATTCTTTCTTATTCTATTTATCTCATTAAATTTATTGAATGCTCTTAAATACTTACCTTTCTTATACTCGTCTTTGGCAACTGAATAGAGTTTTGTAACTTCAATATAATTTTTATTTTTTTGTTTTTGCTGATATCTTTTTGCTCTTTTTACTATATTTTCTCTTTCCTTTTTAATTTCGTCTTCTGAAGAGACCAAATATTTTTTTGCCGATTTTTTCAAATAGATTCTTGCCTTTTTGTTTTGTGGATTGAGTAGAATTTCTTGCATAAATGTCTCCATTGCTTGTTTATATTTTCCTGCCTTATACTGCAGGATACCGGTTTCCATAAAATTATTCTTTTGGATATCCTGAGCCAGTATTATTTCGTTAAAAAGGATTAGCAGAACTAAACTAACAAAATTTATAACCAACTCCTGTTACAGTAACTATTCTCTTGCCGTAGTTTTTTAGTTTTTTTCTA
>Ga0123519_10003903_pt1 | contig 24467 bp, 21 predicted proteins | sample YelNatPaOPRAMG02_FD_87396 | JGI IMG/M metagenome (GOLD analysis project Ga0123519, IMG submission 87396) | Hot spring microbial communities from Yellowstone National Park - Yellowstone National Park OP-RAMG-02 (version 2) | ecosystem: Environmental > Aquatic > Thermal springs > Hot (42-90C) ...
AGTTTCAATGCAATATTCTGGGCGATTTGGCTTTTTGTAAATCCATAAGCTTGAAATTCCCCTAAAAGTGGATGTGATATTCGTCCATCAGGTTGAACGACCATATCAAAATTATACTCATTATGATCTTTAACTATCATACTCAATAAATCGCCATAATTTATTAGGAATTCTTTTTCTTCTAATTTTGGTGCTTCTTTCTTTTCCTCTAACTCTTTAACTTCTTCTGCTATGGCAACTTCTTTCTCAAACGAAACGTTTACATTAGGATTGACAATATAAGGTTTTAGCAATTCCACAACTTGTTCTCTAATCATGCTGGCTGTCTTTCCAGAAACTTTGAGTTCTCCAAGAATCGGATGTATTATCTTCCCATTTTTGCCGATCTTAGACCTGTAATCATATTTGGGATTGTCTATAACGTTTAAACTGACCAAGTCTCCGGGTTTTAATATATAGTCTTCTGGGTTAGTGGAAATTGTCACTTCAGGATTTGGAATAACTTTCTTTAATTTATCCTCTATTATCTTTTTGATTTCTGATGTCTTTAATCCTCCAACTTGAATTTCACCGAAGTTTAGATAGTTTATGCGACCATCTTTTTGTATTTCAACTGTTTGACTGTAATCTTCATATCCTTTCACAATAATATTAAGCATATCACCGATTTTAGCAATTGATTCCACCTTTTTAACGCTAATATCAACTTCGGGAGAACTTATATATGGCTGAATTGTATATTCTATTTTGCTTTTTAGTTGCGAAGGGGTTAATCCTTCAGCATCTAAAAATATCATTGGAAGATATTGCAGTCTTCCATTATTATCTACTTTTACGGTCTTGCTAAAATCATCATATCCTTTTACAATGATAGTAACTTCATCGCCTATTCCAATTTTAGTCTCTTCAATATTTTCTTCTTGCCCCTTTTTTTGATAATCGGGATTAGTCTGAGCATTGGCAGGAAATGCTTGGATTATTGTGAAAAGAATGAATGAAATAGAGAGAAGAAAAGTTATAGACACAAGTTTAAAAATTGATTTACGTAAATTCTTATTTTTTGACATTCAAATCCCCCTTGAAATTTTATGTTATTTTCAGTTATAAAATATTGGGATAACGTTTTCTCTTGGATATTTAACATGGATATTTGACAGACAATTATATCATTATAAACATTGTAATGTCAATAGTCTGCTTTGTTATTAACAAAACAACGACCAAATTAGCTTTTCAGTCATTTAAACAAACTCCAACATGCCATTTCTGCGTAAGCAGGAATCCATAACCAACAAGGAAATAAAAAATGAGCAAAAAAATCATTAATAATCCTTTTCGTCCAGTATTTCCTACACCTGTGGGACTCATCACAAGCATTGATGTTGACGGAAAACCTAATATAATAACTTTGGGGGAAGTCGCTATGGTATCACTTAATCCTACCAGAGTTAGCGTTGGAATGAGACCTGCTACTTATTCTAATGGATTAGTAAAGAAATCGGGCGAATTTGTTGTGAACTTCCCAACTACTGATATTGTTGATAAGGTTGATTTTTGCGGGACTGTTTCAGGCAGAACTACCGACAAATTCAAAGAAACAGGTCTAACCCCTGAACCTGCTATTTATGTTAAACCGCCATTAATAAAGGAATGCCCTGTGAATTTGGAATGTAAGGTTATTGGAATTCTTTCTCTGGGATCGCATGATCTTTTTATCGGCGATGTCTTAGTTATGCACGCAGAAGAGGATATAATCATTGATGAGGACAGGGGAATAATTGATCCAGCGAAGGCGAAAGGATTAATTTTCGCTATGAATAGCTATTGGAGTTTCGGCGAAAAGATAGACGTTATCAGATTTACTAGGAAATAACAGCGGGTGATTTTTTGATGAGTTTTGAACCGAGTTATATTAAATTGTATAGGACAGGTGAACTCGCAAAACGAGTATCAAGTGCAATTGATATATTGAGAGAATGTAAGCTTTGCCCTAGGGAATGCGGAGTTAATCGGTTAGATGGCGAAAAGGGATTTTGCAGATCGGGTAGATTTGCCATGATCTCAAGTGTAGGACCTCATTTCGGCGAAGAATCACCATTAGTTGGACGTCGTGGTTCAGGGACTATATTCTTCACAAATTGCAATCTTGACTGCGTTTTTTGCCAAAATTACGATATAAGCCACTTAGGCGATGGAAGAGATGTTGATTCTGCATACTTGGCAAATGCGATGTTGTCACTTCAAAACTACGGTTGTCATAATATTAATTTTGTCACACCAACTCATTATGCACCTCAAATATTGGAAGCATTGATCATCGCCATTGAAAAGGGGTTAAAGGTCCCGTTGGTCTATAACTGCGGAGGATACGAGTCGTTAGATATGATAAAATTGCTTGATGGCATAGTTGATATATACATGCCTGATATAAAATATGGCAATAATGAGGTAGCCAAAAAATACTCAAAAGCTCCGAATTATTTTGACATTGCGAAGTCTGTCGTCACAGAAATGCACAGGCAAGTTGGCGATCTGGTTATAAATAGTCAAGGAATAGCAGAAAGAGGTCTTTTGATAAGACATCTGGTTATGCCAAATGGTATAGCTGGAACTGATAAGGTCGTTGACTTTGTGGCTAAACTATCGAAAAACACATATATTAACATTATGGCACAATATCGCCCACAATACAAAGCTAACGATTATCCAGAGATCAATAGGCGGATCACAACAGATGAGTATATATCAGCGATATTATTGGCAGAAAAAGCAGGATTAACAAGAGGATTCCGAAATGAATGATGAAAATGAGATAAAATTCATCGCTGATGAAATGCTTGGGAAATTAGCTAAGTGGCTAAGAACTATTGGTTATGATACCGTTTACTATCGCGATGGGACAGATAGCAAACTCGTCCAACGGGCATTAGAGGAAAATAGGATAATCCTGACAAGAGACACTGAACTTGCAGAAAGGAAATTAGCCCGAAACTGCATATTCATTAAAAGCGAAAACGTTTGGGAGCAATTTAATCAAGTTGTTAATGAACTTAAATTAGATACAAAAAGTAAATTGTTGACAAGATGCCTTATATGTAATGTCCAAATTCAATCTGTTGAGAAAGAAAGCGTAAATGGTCTTGTCCCGCCTTATACATATCAAACTCATGATGTATTTTATAGATGCCCAAGCTGTGGAAAGATATATTGGTCTGGAACGCATAAGGATAATATGATTGAGTTGATAAGTAATTTGATTAGCTGATTTTGTATTGACTCTATAAAATTATATATGGTATAATTCTTGATAAGATACAGAAAACATTTTATTTTATTAGTATTTATCTTATTTTTATTAAGGGGAATTATGTGTTAAGCTTCCCACGCTACCTAAATAGCAGTTTTACAATAAATTTTGAGCGACAAATATCTATTCGTAGAAAAGATCACGACTTCGAGGATATTCTAAAAAATAAGGGTTTTTTACAACCTCAAACAATTCAGATTCCGGATGAATTTGGTCCTGAAGTGCCTCGAATGATTTTCTATTCTTCTGACAAATCTTGTCAAATTATTATAAGTCAGATTAACATTGTGTTGAATTTGATACATCCAGATGATAGACAGGAAGATGTGAATGAATGCAAGGAGCAAATTTTATATGCAGCGCAAGTTTCTTTTGATCTGCTTAAAAAACTTGGTGAAATTAAGCCATACTTTTGCGGTTTGGTTAATACAGTCCGTTTGCATAGTAAAGAGAAAGAAAATGACGTATTAGAAATACTTACAAAATTATTATCCAAAGATAGTGGATTCAGCAGATTGCATGATATTGTTGTAAAGATTACCAATGTTGTCTCAGATCGTTTTTTCAGCAATATAACATGGAAAAACTATAGGATATGGAAAATTCCTCAAACAACAGAACAGGATTGGCAAAGACTATCCCAAACAGAAGCTATTGAAAAAGGTATTGAAATTGTTGTTGATTTCAATGATAGATATATGTTCAATGAAAATTCTAATTATTTCTCAAGCTCAGAGATTGTGACTGAGATCGTTGAAGGAAACTTTAATGAATTAAATATGGCGATTCAAAGGTTAAAGGAATTGTAAAAAATGATTTATTTTGACGAACAGATGGATTCTGAATCTGAATCTTTCAACAGAGTTAAATATTATTTTCCCAGCAAAACAATTGGGAATTCCAGTTCAATAATTCCAACACAAAAAGAAGTGATAAGATTTTTTCTTTATGAACCAATTGATTCTTTTACTCCAATAGATTATACTACTCAAAGTGAAGTTGAACCATCTTCTGCATTAATTGGTATGCTAAATCTTTTAATAGAAAATCAGAGGCGAGATTTATTAAATAATAATGAATTATTGCAATATATTAACTTAATTAATGATATGATTAAAAGGAATTATCGTGGCGTCACTTTCATTGAACATAGCTTTTATAAGGATCCTGAAATTCCTAATCAAGAGCAAATATGCTTTGAAATTCATATCACTGCTGAACCAAGTGAAATAATTGGTGACCAGAAAAAGTTTTACAAAGAATTAATAAAGTCTGTTCCTTCTGATAAACGTAAGTTCTTCACTTTCACTTACCGTGTTTCTTAACTATGCAACCTATCGAATTTTTAAATCTTGCTCACAAGTTAATAGATTCAGCCGATGAAGCCGAACTCAGGACAGCGATAAGCAGAGCATACTACTATGTTTACCATTCCATAAAAAATGATTTGGTAGGTTCTGATACTAATCTTACACATGATGTAATGATTAACTGTATCCAAGAGGCTAATATTAATGGTAACAAAGTGGCAGAATTTGAGGAATTAGGACAAACTATAAGAGATCTAAAAACTGATAGGATATTTGCTGATTATAAAATAAATAAATCATTAAGCCAAGAAACCTGTCATACCATGATTAAGAGATGCGAGACTGCGGTAGAAGATTTTAAAGAGTGTAAGAGATTGGGAATTATTGATGCAGCAAGAAATTATTTGAGACAATATAAATATATTTAACCACATCTCCTCTTTACATATCCAACCTGAAAGAACATTCTAAAAATCCAAATAATAACATAAAGTAAGGAGCAAAGATGAGCCAAAAGATGAATTTCCTATTATTTATGCCTGAGCAACTTAGAGCTGATGCAGTTAGTGCAATAATAGATAATGGAGCAAAAACACCTAATATGGAACAAATAGGTTCAGAGGGCGTTACATTCACCAACTGCTTCGTCCAACATACCGTTTGCACTCCGTCAAGATGTAGCATGTTCACGGGTTTATATCCTCATAGCCATGCCCATAGAACATTGACATATTTGCTTAGACCTCACGAACGTAATTTGTTTCGGGAACTTAAAGAGAATGGTTATTATGTCCAATGTTTCGGTAAAAATGACATACTATCTCAGGACTCAATATCTCTTTGTTTTGATTCTGTCCAACTACGTATAAAACCAGAACATAGAGATATTAACCCATGGGACAAGGATCATAAACACTACAAATCGTTTTACTATGGTTGCAGAAAAAATACAAAGGACACTGATTGGGCGATAATTCAGAGTGCCTTAAACTTCCTTGATGACAAAAGAGATCAGCCTTTTTGCCTTTTTCTTCCGATGAGTTTTTCTCATCCACCTTATATTGTTGAAGAGCCTTATTTCTCTATGTATGATCGCTCAAAAATGCCTGAACCAATTCCCGCAAAATATGACGATAAAAGGCGATTTATGAGAATGATACACGAATCTTATGGTCTGGATAGACTTGATGAGTTAGATTTTAGGGAGATAAAGGCGACTTATTATGGTATGACGTCTCGTATTGACGATCAACTTGGCATTTTGATAGAAAAGCTAAAATCAATTGGACAGTATGATAATACCGCAATATTTGTATTCTCCGATCATGGCGATTATGCTGGTGATTACGGGCTGACAGAAAAATGGTGGACGGGATTTCAGGACTGCCTAATACATACACCATTCATAGCAAAAGTCCCTGGATATAAACCAATTGGTCGTAGAGACACTTTTATAGAGATGATCGATCTTTTTCCGACAATCCTTGAGCTTGCAGGTATTGAACCAAAACATTATCATTTCGGCAAAAGCCTCATGCCTATAATAAAAGGTGAAACTTCTCATCACCGCGACTGTGTCTTCGCTGAGGGTGGACATCTTCCAGATGAAAAGCATTGTTACGAACCCTTAATTGAAGGGATATACTATGATAAAGTGCGTCTGCCTCTAAAAGACCCAAAGGTATTCTCAAAAGCTGTCATGATAAGGAATGAGAGATATAAATATATATATTGCCCTGATGATATAGATGAATTATATGATCTGAAAACCGATCCACAAGAGATAAATAATATCGCAAATGAATCTGGTGTTGAAGACATAAAAAGGGAACTCAGGGATCAGATCACCGCTTGGTTACTCAAAACATCTGATAGCCCGCCTTTGGAATGGGACAAACGGGGTTGGTAAAATTTCATACTCAAAAGGCGAACTATTGCCTTAGTCACAAATACAAAGAAATTACTCATTTGGACATTTATAAGAAAGATGGCACTAATAAAGCGAGGATCACCTGTGCATAAATACGATGACCGAAATCATTTGGATGATTAACACCGTTGCCAGTGAGAGAAGCATAACTTTTTCTCTTCAAAAGTTCAGTCCACATAGAAGTCATATCAGCCAAGATCACCCCATCACTGCATAAAGTCTTTAACATATCTCTATATATCGGATAAAGATCGGGGGAAGAGGCAGTCCATTCGGGATTTGCAGTCATCGTAGCAACAAGAATAAACTCCGCATTTGGATTTTTTTCTTTAACCGCTTTCATCTGCCTATATATATTGGTTTTGAACTGTTCAGGAGTAACCCGACCGCTAGCGTCATTCATTCCAAAGGCAATGATAACAAGGTCAGGATTTTCTTCTGCGACAACACTTATATTTTGCAATCCCCATTCAGATGCTGTTCCGCCTACCGAATAATTTTTATATGTTATCTCTGATCCGTAATATTCCTGGAGTCCATGAACGACAAGATCGCCATAAGGAGGCATGAAAGGCTTTGCTCCTGTAAATCCAGAAGCGTTTCCTCCAGCTGAAATACTATCGCCGAATAGCACTACCTTTAATGAAAGTTTGTTTATCAGTTTGTCTTTCGTTTTTGGTAGATCATTTAAAGCAAACTCTGGTATTGGTGCTTTCCATGTCTCCTTATGCGTGTAACTAATTTCAATTTGCATATCGTGGAAAAAATGACCTTCACCAAACAACAGATGACTTTTCCCATCACGACAAGCAGGAATTGAATTTGGCGAATTTGGAGCAGGTCTCATCTCTTCTGCTGTCTTAAATGGTATCCTTGATCCTTTGGGAAGCGATATAATTCCTTCTTGATTGATGATATAATCTTTGCCTTCATTATAAAGAATATCCCTTGATGCACTTTTGACAGATAGAATCTTGTCAGGTATAAATAGCAGAGTATCATTAGGAAGCTCATTTTCATCCTTTTGAACAAAAAACAGACTTTCACTTTCCATAACTTCGCTGATCCAGAATGGTTTCATATCGTTAAACCTCTTTTCTATCTTAAAATCTACTGAAAAATTATCAACGCGTAACGATTTTCTCATTGTGTTTTCTTTTCCGTTACGCGTTATTCTTTATCTATATCTGCTTAAATACGCTCACGTGTATTTTTCCGCCTTTATCAGCCTTTAATATCCAGTAATTATTTTCTTTTGTCGCTTTTATATCTCCGTCAATCTTAATATCGGAAAACTCTTCAGCATTGACAGGAAGTTTGATCACTGCATAAACATCATCAGGCAGATCAACCTGAATATCAAAGCTATTATCTGTTTTTTGCCACCAAACAGAGATATTTCCCTTAGGAGTTGGCATACGTCCCTTAGCCCAAAGAAGGTCAGCAGGTTCAGGTGCGATTAGGACTTTGGAAAATCCCGGCTCAATGGGTCTGATCCCTAATTGATATGTGCTTAAAAAATAAGTAGGTGCTGCACTCCAAGCGTGGCAATGGCTACGAGTCCAACGACTTGATGGCTCATATCCTGGGAATGTCTCCCAGCAGGTAGTAGCGTCTTTATCAAGCATAAATCCCCAATGCTTGCGTGAAAGATCAAGTATCTTCTGAAAATCGCCTGTTTTAGCCAACGCCTCAAATGTGAAGAACATCATAAATGGGCTTCCAATCCTTACAAATCCATCAGGTGCAGAAGCTATGTATTGCTGTATTATCTCTTTTCTGTCATCAGTAGCACAGTCACAGAGAAAGACTACGGTATTGGTCTGTTGACTGACAACGGGACTGAGTGTGCCATCTGCTCTTATACAATCTATGTAAGCCTGTCTTTCATCGCTCCAAAGCCGTTTATTTATCCCAATTTTTACTTTTTCAGCAATTTTGAGATAACGATCAGCGTCAGAATCTTTGCCGAGTATCTTTGCAACTTTGGCGGTTCTGCGATATGCCTCTACAAGCCATGCGTTTTGATGTGTTATAATACCTGATCCGGGCGTATCCATAGGTGCCCAATCAAGCATGTTCCAAGCCTCTATTTCAAGGAGATCGTCACCGTTAAGCATTTTTTCACAATTGTTAGCCTGTTTAGCCATATATGGATATATTTCTTTTAAGAAGTCCATATCGCCTGTCATTTGATAATATTCCTCACATGCCAAAGCCCAAAGCATGCTCCATGCGGTCAATATATTTTCCCATCCGCTTGGCACTTGTGACTCTACCAATGGCGATCTGTTCAGGGACTGACCCGCAAGTATTAAGCAATGTCTTGATAATGCGTATTCTCCGAATGCGACGTAGTTGACAGCACCTTCATTTCGCGAATCGCCTACCCAAAATGTCTGCTCATAAGTTGGGCAATCAACGTAGGTATCCTCACTACAAAGCCTTGTTGTATATCTGCCGATACGCCATATCTGGTTAAGCAGATGATCATTACAGATGAAATCGCCACGATGGATTACAGGATAGGTATTCAGAAGCAAGCGCACTTGACGAATCTGCATAGGCTCAGCGAGGTTTCGGATAGTCAATATGAAATATCTACCGCCTCTGCGAATAACTGAATGAAATTTTTGCCAACCAGATCGGGTTATATATCGCATAACGTTATTCATTCCCCATGTGTAATCAAGGACGCCATCTTGATAAGATTCAAATCCGAGCCAATCCATTATAACACCTTCTGGGGCATCTACCTCAAATTCAAGGAATCCGACAGCCATTTTGCCAAAATCAAATATTATCTCAATATCTGATCCATCATCTGTGGGATATATGGTAGTGACGTTATCGTTCACGGAACACATAGCATTTAGATCATCTATTCGGGGTTTGCCCTGAGCTTGTTTTGCCCAGACAGTAAGATTAAATACATGGGCGCTATTCTCGTCATTATGATCTATCGGCTTTAGATATTTTGTATAGGGTTTTAGGTCATCAACGGTTTTAGCGTTCCATACAGATAAGAAATCCTGATCATCGCTTGATGTGAAAGGTCCAAAAGTGGCAAAATGTGCATTACTGACGAAAGGTGCAGAGGGTTCAAGCATTATCGGCGATTCCACAGGAAAATTAGTAGACCATTCGTGATATGTCCCTGTAACATTCCATAACAAAAGATTTTCACCGGGACGAAGCTTAAAATTTACTGTTGACCCTCCTGCCCATCTGCTAAAATAGTCAGGATTTTGTCCTATATCTTCTCCATTGACACGAAGCGTCCCTGTTGCGTTAACCCATCTGCTTTGATACTTGAATGTAACATCGGTTTCTTGGTCAACTTTTATCGTTGTGGCTATAAATCCGCAGATTGGACGAGGATTTGCGTCAATATCACCCGGAAGCAAGTTGTTACGAAGGTTCATTGCCCAAACCTGCTTCGGGGGATTGACAAGTCTGGAAGATATAACAGAAACAGGCGAAATAGGTTCTTCTGTCAGGAAAGGGATCGGTCTTGGGACAAGGTTAGTCCAAGGTTGACAGCCAACGTCGCCGATCTCTTCCGCATTTTCCCAAGATAGATCATCAAAGCATATATCTTCCCATCCAAGTGGATCAACTCTTGCGTCAAAATGCTCTACCCATGCCTGTTGACAGGCAATTCTGGGCGTCCGTCGGTCATAAGATGGGTGTTCGCTAACCTTCCATGAACTATCAGTGATAACGGTTTCCACATCACCATCTAACATCTTTATATCTATTTGTGCTAATAACCCTGTCGGTGCAGGGATATATTGGAACGTCCCTATTCCATAATGAGTTACCAAGACTGATATAGCATTGTCTCCAATATAAAGCAGGTCGCTAATATCATAAGTGTCATAATGATATGCAAAATGCCAGCTTCGTATAGGACCTTGACCAAGCCTTTTTCCATTCACCCATACGACATATCTGGAATCTGCGGTTATATGGAGTTTTGCATCTGTTATGTTTTCATTTAGATCAAACTCTTTCCTCGCACAAAACCAGAAATTCTGAGCTGATTCTTTGCCTTTAATAGTTATCCATTTTGCTTTCCAGTCCATATCTCAACCTCGCAGTAAAAGTCTTAAAAGACATTGATCTTATAAAATGATTATGATAACATACTAATATCTTTTCTAATTGGCAATTATGATAACAGGAATTGTGTTTAATGTCAATCATTCGTAATTGAGAAGCAGGAGAAAAGCTTTTTGACTCTAATATCTTATGTATTAATATCATTGACATTTGTATATTTTATTGTATCTTTAATACTATTTATCGGCACATTAATAATCAAAAAATCGACGAAAATTAATGATAATCTCCCCTATGTATCAATCATTGTGCCTGCAAAAAATGAGGAAAAAATGATCGGTAGATGTCTTGATTCACTCATAAATCAAGATTATCCTAAAAATAAATACGAAATAGTCATCATAAATGACCGATCTACCGATAAAACACAAGAGGTAATTAAACTTTATCAAGAAAAACATTCCATTATCAAAAGTATAGAGATTAAAGAAAATTTATCAGGACTTACAGGAAAGCAAAATGCGGTCAACGAAGGTTTGAAGATATGCAGGGGCGAAATTATAATGAACATAGATGCTGATTGCATCGCGAAACCGAAATGGATAAAAAATACTGTCTCTTGCTTCACGCCAAAAACAGGGTTGGTGATGGGATTTAATATTACCTATAATGATAGAAACTCTTTGTCTGTTTTTGCTGAACTTCAGGCTCTTGACATGCTTTTTTTATTAGATTCTGCTTCTGGCTCTATCGGTGTCGGTGTTCATTCTGGATGTGCGGGAAGCAACATCGCATACCGCAAATCTGTCCTTGACGATGAAAATTTCCAAAAACTCGGTTTTACGATAACAGAGGATACCGCAGTTATACACGCAGTATCTAAAAATCCCAATTGGGATGTAGCCGTTATGTATGATAAAGATGCGATGGTTATGACCCCAGCAGAGGTAAGTTGGAGAAGATTCATCGCACAACGTATAAGATGGACGCTTGGCGGATTAACTACAAAATCATGGATTCTAATTCCATTGTATTTAGCATTTCTGTATCATCTTAGCCTTATAATACTCATACCGCTTGCTTTCTTTATAAATTCTTTACAGATAAGTGTTCTACTGTCGTTTTCTATTAAAGCATTCATTGACTTTGTCAGATGTTGGCAGGTATGTAAAAGTTTTAACAGGCTTGATCTTTTGAAGTTTTTTATGCTATACGAATTTTTTATGATCTTTTATAGCGTTTTAATAGGTTTTATTAGTCTATTTGTCAGAGAAATTGAATGGAAAGGCGACATTTATAACATATCTAAGAAGGGATAGGGAAGTGAAACTTCGTAGTAGAGGATCATTATCGGGAATAGACGGCACTTATGCTCGGTCGCTTTACCATGCGTCTGGTTACACAAGAGATGATCTGAATAAACCATTGATCGCAATAGCGAACTCTTGGACAGAAGCTAACCCTGGTCATTATCATCTCAGAGAATTAGCTAAACATGTAAAACAAGGGATTATCTCATCTGGGGGAACGCCTGTTGAATTCAATACTATTGCTCCTTGTGATGGCATTGCACAAGGAAAAGGAATGCACTACATTTTGCCTGCCAGAGATATAATTTCAGCATCAGTTGAGTTGATGATACAATCACATCAATTTGATGGCGTTGTGATGATCTGTTCCTGTGACAAGATAATTCCCGGAATGCTTATGTCAGCGTTAAGATGTGATATTCCAACGATATTTTTGACAGGTGGAACTATGCTTCCATACAGATCAATGGTTGCATGTGATGTCAAAGAAGCCATCGGTGCATATAAATCACAAAAAATTACAAAACAAGAGTTAGAATATATTGAGGAAAACGCCTGTGGTAGCCCGGGATTATGTAGTATGATGGGAACTGCAAGCACAATGAGTTGTATTGTTGAAGCTATGGGGCTTTCTATGCCCGGATGTGCTACTATGCCTGCGGTAAGCTCTGCCAAACTTACATCTGCAAGGCTTGTTGGCAAACAAATTATGAAAATATTGAAAAAGGATTTAACGACTACCCAGATCGTCACAAAAGCCAGTATTATCAACGCAATAAAGGTAGGAATGAGTATTGGCGGATCAACTAATATGTTGCTCCATATCCCTGCAATTGCAAGAGAAATAGGAATTGATATTCCACTGAGTTTATTTGATGAGATCAGCAGAAAAACTCCACTTTTGGCAAAATTTAAGCCCGCTTCAAATTATAATTTGCTTGATTTTCATGAAGCTGGCGGTGTTTCAGCTATTATGAAAGCTTTGGAATCCGTCCTTGACCTTGATTTGATGACTGTTACATGCAAAACTATGCGTGAAAATATAGCAAATGCGAAGATTATGAGACCTGAGGTTATCCATTCGCTTGACGATCCGATCTCATCAGAAGGCGGAATTGCTGTCCTTTTTGGCAATCTCGCTCCAAATGGTGCAGTCGTCAAACAAAGTGGAATAAACCCAAAGATGATGGTTCACTCAGGGCAAGCTAAGGTATTTGACAGCGAAGAAGAGGTCAGGGACTATCTATCATCAAAACAGGTTAAGCCCGGTGACGTGCTTGTTATAAGATATGAGGGACCAAAAGGTGGTCCTGGAATGCGCGAGTTATCCATCCCAGCAGCCTTGTTGATCGGAATGGGATTAGGTGATTCAGTCGCTATGATCACAGATGGCAGATACTCAGGTGCATCAAGAGGTCCCTGTATCGGTCATGTCTGTCCCGAAGCAGCAGAAGGCGGAACTATTGCTTTAATTAAAGACGGCGACATCATAGATATTGACATACCTAATAGAAAATTAAACGTAAGGTTAAGCGAATCGGAACTTCAAAGTAGAAAAGCCAATTGGAAACCAAAAGAGCCAAAAGTAAGCGGTGGATTTCTTGATATTTACCGTAAGATCGTCACTGATGCTAACAAAGGTGCAGTGCTGTCAATTGATAAATAGATTAATTCTTGATGAAATTGCCTGATCAATGCTATAATATCGCATGAGGTAAGGAGATCAGAATTCCATGAATCCCAAAGTTTTTGAGCGACATGGCAATAATATAAATATTATCCAAATCTCTGCAGATGAAATCCTTAACTGTATAGTAGAGAGATGCGATATTATAGTTGAATATTCAATAATACAAGGTGATTTGGATATAGAGAAAATAAGAAACTTGTTAGATCAGAGCGAAGACTTAAAATCTGTTATCAATAGTAAAATAATCATAAAAAATAGCGAAATACGCGGGAATTTTGATCTATCAAACGTTATTTTTACTAATGATGTAATATTTGATTATTGCATATTTAGAGACACTGTGCGATTTGTTTCTAACTCTTTCAATTCTAATGCAAGTTTTAGGACAGCGGTCTTTGATAGCGAAGTTGATTTTAGCTCAACGATATTTAACGATCAAATAGATTTTATATCATCAACATTTAACAATAATGTAAATTTTGACAAGGCAATATTCAACCATGATGCTATGTTCAGTGGTTCTACATTTGGATTAGAAGACTATATTACAGAAGCAAATTTCAGCCTCGCAGTCTTTAATGAATATGCGATATTCAGTTCAGCTTCCTTTAATGGCATCGCAAATTTTAATCATGCAGTTTTCAATGGTTATACACATTTTGCTGGAAGTAGCTTTAATAGAAGTGCAACGTTCCTTTGGACAGCTATGAAGCATCCCGCAAATTTTCAAGGTGTCAGATTTTGTGAAGGCAAACTTCGTTCGTTGATCTGGAATCAGATTATCTGTCCATCTGTAAGCAAAGTAACTTTTGGCAAACTTAAACTACGTAGTTATTCAATAACGGACTTTTCAGAGTTTAACACTGCGACAATAATGGATAGCTCATCTAATCCATACCTTAAACGTTATATAGATGATGAACAATGGATACGATCATGGCGAGAGAGAAAGCACAAATTCTGGTTCATTTTATGGGAGATCACTTCACACTGCGGGAGAAGTTTTAGTCTTTGGGCGATGTGGTCAGCTTTTTTCGCTATATTATTTGCATTTATATATTATTTTGGCTTTGGTGAACAACACTTCAGCTATAACGTCCAAAAGATGATCGCCGAGGGTAGGCATCCAAATTTTTGGAGCTATCTTTATTATAGCGTTGTAACATTCACAACATTAGGATTTGGTGATATTGTGCCGACGACGAATATTGCCCGTCTTGTTGTCGGAACAGAAGTAATTTTAGGATATATAATGCTTGGAGGGCTTATAAGCATCTTTGCTAATAAATTAGCAAGACGAAGTTAATAAATGGTTTTGAGTTTTCAGTTGGAAAAGATCATTAAAAAACTGGAAACTGCATAGGAGATAAAAATGATAGGAGATTCAAGGTTTATAGCTTTTGACATGGGGGCAGAAAGTGGGCGTGCTGTTTTAGGCTCTTTCAATAACGATAGATTAACACTTGAAGAGATTCATCGCTTTCTTAACACACCTGTTAAAGTCTTTGATAGTTTGCATTGGGACGTGTTACAGATGTTTCAAGAGATGAAGAAATCTCTTGACATTTGCGTCCAAAAATACGGACCAAAATTAGATGGTATCGGTTTTGATACATGGGGAGTTGATTTTGCCCTTATTGGGAGAGACGATAGCATACTCGGATACCCATATCATTATCGTGACAAACGCACTGATGGTATGATGGAAAAGGCTTTTAGCATAGTCCCAAAAGAGGAGATATTCCGAATAACTGGTATCCAATTTATGAAGCTAAACACGCTTTATCAATTATTAGCGATGTCACTGGCAAAATCACCTATACTTGAGTCCGCAGATAAATTGCTTATGATGCCCGATCTGTTTAACTTTTTATTCACAGGCAAAAAAGTATCGGAGTTCACTATCGCGACGACGACGCAATTTTATGATCCGATAAAGAAGAGTTGGTCCAAAGAGTTATTTGATAAGCTTGGATTACCTTTCCATATCTTGCCTGAGATTGTATCACCGGGAACGGTTTTAGCACCTTTGTATCCATCAATAAGAGATGAGGTTGGATTAGGAGATGTGCCAGTTATCGCCCCTGCTTGTCATGATACTGGTTCTGCGGTTGCTGCTGTCCCTGCGAAAGACGACAAATGGGCATATATAAGCTCGGGGACATGGTCGCTAATGGGTGCTGAAATTCCTAAACCGATCATAAACGATTCATCGCTTAAATACAATTTCACAAATGAAGGCGGAGTCAATAATAGCATTAGGTTTTTAAAAAATATAATGGGGCTTTGGCTTGTCCAGCAATGCAGAAGCACTTGGGAAGATGAAGGACAAAGTTATTCGTATTCCGATCTTGTAAAAATGGCAGAATCAGCAAAGCCGTTGGTCTCAATTATAGAGCCAAATTACGAGCCTTTTTTAAGTCATGGAAACATGCCACTAAGAATTATTGAATTCTGCAAAAATACAGGGCAACCAGTGCCAGAAACTAAGGGAGCTATTATAAGATGCGCATTAGAAAGCCTTGCATTAAAATATAGATGGGTGCTTGAAAAGTTGGAGGAAATGCTCGGAAAGAAAATAACCACGATTCACATAGTAGGTGGAGGATGTCAAAATCAGTTGTTATGTCAGTTTGCCGCAGATGCCACACAACGTCAGGTCATAGCAGGTCCTATTGAGGCGACAGCTATCGGAAATATCGTAATGCAGGCTATCGCAAGAGGTTATATAAAATCTATTGAAGATGGCAGAGAATTAATAAGAAGATCATTTGAGGTAAAGGTTTATGACCCAGGATTTGGGTTAGAATGGGATTCCGCTTATAGTAGATACCTTGAAATTATGGAAAAGACCGTTGGGCTATAAATGAGGAACAATTTTGTGAAAAGTGAACTTATGTGCATTTACATTGAAACTTCAGTATTTGGTGGGAACTTTGATGATGAATTTATGGAATCTACACAAGTATTTTTTGATATGCTTCATCAAAGGCGATTTATACCTTTAATATCTGATATTTTAATTCAAGAAATTAATAAAGCACCTCAGCAATGAAAAAGAAAGTTAAGAATTTTGATTGTATAGAAATGAAAAGACATATTCAAGAGAAAATATATGAAGAAACAAGGAATATGAGTAGAGAAGAATATTTAGCTTACATCAAAAAACAAGTTGATGAAAGTTACTTTGGACAATTACTCAAAAAACATGCTATCTTATATTCCTGTGATAAAAATGAATAACATACAAAGGAATAGGTTTTTGTAATTATAATGATTTCTATGAATATACTTGATGGATTAAATGAAGTTCAGAAAAAAGCTGTCACTCACGGCGACGGACCTCTATTAATTCTTGCAGGAGCAGGAAGCGGAAAGACAAGAGTGCTTACACACCGTATAGCATATCTTATCCGAGAAAGAGGCATATCGCCGATGAATATATTAGCAGTGACATTCACAAACAAAGCGGCGGAGGAGATGAAAAATCGCCTCAAAAACCTGATAGGTCCTATACAAAGCGGGCTACTATGGGTCAGCACTTTTCATTCCGCTTGTGTGCGATTTCTAAGAGGAGATATAGACAAACTCGGACTAAAATATACACGGAATTTTACAATCTATGATCAAACTGATCAACTGCTTCTGATAAAACAGTGCCTAAAAGAAATGCAGATTGACGAAAAACGCACTCCACCAGGGGCAATTTTGAATACTATAAGTAACGCAAAGAACAATCTTATAGATTTTTCTGAATATGAAAAAAAAGCTGGCAATTTCTTTGAAGATCAAGTAGCAAAAGTATATAGGATTTATCAGTTACACTTGCGAGAAAATAACGCTCTTGATTTTGACGATCTTTTGATGTTGACCGTTCAGCTTTTTGAGGAATGCCCAGAAGTCCTTGAACTTTATCAGAACAAGTTTAATCATATACTCATAGATGAATATCAGGACACAAACCACGCTCAATATAGGATAGCTAAACTTCTTGCCAGTAAACATAGAAATATATGTGTGGTAGGGGACGACGATCAGTCAATATATACATGGAGAGGGGCAGATATTCGCAATATCCTTGATTTTGAGAGAGATTACAAAGATGCAGTTGTCTATCGCTTAGAACAAAATTACAGGTCAACAAAAAATATATTAAACGCAGCGCATAGCGTAGTTGTCAATAATATAATGCGAAAAGACAAAAAACTATGGACAGAAAACGAAGAAGGGAGAAAATTAATCTGCTACGAAGCCATAGACGAGAAAGGCGAGGCGGAATTTATATCAGATATAATATCCAAGTTATGCACAGAAGGCTATGATTATAGCGATTTTGCATTATTATATAGAATGAATGCTCAATCCCGTGTCCTTGAAAACGCCTTGCGAATTGCCCGTATCCCTTATACTGTTGTCGGCGGATTGCGATTCTATGAACGTATGGAAATAAAGGATATTATCGCATACCTGCGTCTGCTTTTGAACAGGAACGACACAATAAGCCTTCAACGGATAATAAACGTCCCTGCCAGAAATATTGGAAAAGTAACTTTGGACAAGCTGAAAGAATTCGCTTATGAGCAAGGCTTTTCGCTTTATGATGCGATGATGAACGTTGATCAAGTGCCAAATATACAAAGTCGCACCCGTGAATCTATATCAAAATTCGTCCAAATTATAGAGAGCATTGATCCAACTCAGAAGCCAACGCTTGTTATACAAGATGTCCTTGAAAAAACAGGTTACATAAAAGCTTTGGAGGAGGAAAACTCCATTGAGGCACAAAGCAGGATAGAAAATGCCAAAGAATTGCTTTCAGAGGCAAAAGAATTTGAGCAAAGGCAAGATGATCCAGAATCAGTCACATTGGCACATTTTCTTGAAGGGATAACACTTAAAAGCGATATAGATAATTGGAATAATCAAGAAAAGAAGGTCTCATTGATGACACTTCACAGTGCCAAAGGATTGGAGTTTAGAGTTATATTTTTGACAGGTATGGATGAGGGCATATTTCCATCGTGGCGATCTCTTGAAAACGATAAAGAAATGGAAGAGGAACGTAGGCTTTGTTATGTCGGCATTACTCGTGCAAAAGAAAGGCTATATCTCACTTCTGCTTCTCAGAGGTTATTGTTTGGCAATACATCATTCTTTGAACCTTCGCGCTTCCTTGATGAGATCCCATCTCATTTGAAAGAACAATATAACGATACCATAGCAATAAAGTCACCTGAGCGACAAGTTGTTTCACAAAGTCAGCAAACTATCATTAACAATGATAAATTTGATTTTAAGATCGGTCAGAAAGTCCGTCATAAAACTTGGGGTAAGGGCATTATAAAAGAGGTTGTCGGCAAAGGCACAAATATGATGGTAACAGTTAATTTTGATATAGGCGTAAAAAAGACGCTTATGGTTGAATATGCTAATCTTGAAAGATTATGAAATTTAGGAGGAATTTATGGAAAAGATAACAATAGAGCAGGTTGAGCATGTGGCTAACCTTGCCAGACTAAGATTCAACGAAGAGGAAAAACAAAGGCTTGCTATTCAACTTGAAGCAATACTTGAATATATAGAAAAGCTAAATGAGTTAGATACTGACGATGTTCCGCCGACGTCGCATGTTATACCAGTAAAAAACGTCGTCAGAGAGGACGTAGTCAAGCCATCGCTTAGCCGAGAGGAGGCATTAGCAAACGCCCCAAGTCCCGTAGATGGGCTTTTTGAAGTCCCGAAAATAATAGAATAACTGAAAGGCGAAAGTATGTTCAACCTACGGAAATATGACCTTACACCGACAACATTGATATTTCTTGTGATACTTTTTGCTTTCTTTATTGTATTTCTCATTTATCCTATCGTCTATGTTTTCTCGCAGGCTTTTTATCTAAGCGAAGTGCGTCTTTTTAGCATAGACGAGAGGTTCAAAGACGAATTAGACAATAGTATATTCTCCGAAAGCCTTGCCTTAGAATTCTCCAATAACGGACATGAAACTTCGCAGAATATTACGATCCTGCCAATAAAAGAGGGCAAATGGGAAATATACGATGAAGGCGGAAATTATGTCATCAAACAGGAGGAAGGCAAGCTAAACGTATATACAAAAGGCAAGTTTTCGCTTGGCTTTTTCAAGTTAATGGTGACCAATCCGCTTCAACGTGAGAGCATAATAAACAGTATGGTCCTCGGCTTTGTCGTTACATTAGCAACTACGATATTGTCATTGCCATTAGCCTATTGCCTTGTTAGATATAACTTCCCTGGAAGGTCGTTGTTTCAAGGCTTGATCCTTGTGCCGATGGTTATGCCTCCGTTTGTCGGTGCAATAGGTATGAGACAGCTTTTTAGCAGAATGGGCAGTGTCAACCTTATATTGATGAAACTCGGGATAATAGAGCCTCAAAACGCTATTGATTGGCTTGGAACTGGATTCTGGGGAGTAGTTATTCTTGAAGTGCTTCACCTTTACCCTATAATGTATCTTAACATTGCTGCTGCGATGGCTAATGTTGATCCGAGTTTAGAAGAAGCAGCTGAAAGTATGGGTGCTGGAAGACTGAGATTACTTAGGACGATAACTCTACCGCTTATGGTCCCAGGATATTTTGCTGGTGCTTCTGTCGTTTTTATATGGGCTTTTACCGATCTTGGCACGCCGTTGATATTTGAATATCGTAAAGTTATACCTATTCAGATATTCAATATGGTCGCAGATATTAGAGCTAATCCTATGGGGTTTTCGCTTGTAGTCGTAGTCATATTGTTATCTTTGGGGTTTTTCTACTTGTCTAAAAAATTTATGGGAACTAAACGTTATGAGATGATGTCAAGAGGACATGTAGATATACGAGAACGAAAAGCTGGAAAAATCGGCACGATTATAATATATATATTTATCTTGTCAGTGATATTTGTAGCGGTTTTGCCACATATAAGCGTTGTTTTGCTTTCAATAACTCAAAAATGGTCTGGAACAATACTTCCCGAAGTCTATACATTAGATCATTTCAGGGAGATTTCCTCGCATGAATTGACACTGCCGAGCATAAAAAACAGCTTAATATACAGCACTATAAGCACTTTTCTTGATCTATTGGTGGGCATATTGATCGCTTATATTCTCGCAAGAAGGAAAGTCCCTGGTAAAGATGCTCTGGACCTTTTATCAATGTTGCCATTGGCATTGCCCGGCTTAATATTAGCATTCGGATATGTGGCGTGTTTCTCTGGAAGTTTTATTGACCCAAGAGATAACCCAACGGTTTTATTGGTTGTGATATATGCTGTCCGAAGACTACCTTATATGGTCCGATCTGCCTATGCAGGATTTCAACAGACAAGTATAGCTTTGGAAGAATCATCTATGAGCCTTGGCGCTTCTCCATTCAAGACTATACAGAAGATCACATTTCCGCTTATTATAGCTAACCTTGTCGCTGGCGGAATTTTGTCCTTTGCGTTTGCGATGCTTGAAGTTAGCAGTAGCCTTATACTTGCTATGAAGAAAGAATTTTTCCCGATAACCAAAGCGATATATTATGTATTCGGCAGGGTTGGTGACGGACCATACATCGCAAGTGCTATGGGCATATTAGGCATGGTTCTTTTGATAATAAGCCTTGTGCTTGCAGGGAGATTTCTTGGAAAACGTATGGGGGAATTGTTCAGAGCTTAACATACAGGAGGCTAATATGCGACAACCTTTGATTAACGAGACAAGATATGAACACTTTGACGTAGCAGTTGTTGGCGGTGGAATGGCAGGGATCGCCTCTGCTATCGCTTCTGCAAGGACAGGGGCAAAGACCGTGCTTATAGAAAAAGCTGGATGGCTTGGCGGAATGGGCATAACAGGTGCAACTGGCTTACATAGCTTTTTTAATATATTTGACGCACATCCGGGAGCTGAACGCACAAGGGTTGTCGCAGGCATCGCACAAGAGCTTGTTGACATAGCAACTCAACTCGGCGGAGCAATGGGACATATCCGTATGGAGCGCGGCGGAGATTTTATCAGTATGTTTACGCCTGTTGAGCCAGAGGTTTTTAAATATGTCTCTGCTAAATTATGCCTTGATGCAGGCGTTAAAATTCTTTTTCATACTGTTCTTGATGAAGTATGGTCAAGTGATGGACACGTGGACGGAATAGTTGTATGGAACAAGGCGGGACGAAGCCTTATAAAAGCTAAAATATACGTTGATTGCACTGGCGATGGTGATTTATCTGCTTATGCTGGTGCAAAATTTGAGCACTTCAAGGCTGGTGAACATGGGGCATACTCCGCAGGTTTCACTTTCAGGCTTTGTAATGTTGATCTTGACACTATGGAAGCTGATCTTGAAAAGAAAGGCATGATCACGCAGATTGCACATGCAATAAAGCCCGGAATGCATCGTCCTGATGTTGTCAGATTAGGAATTAATATGGGAAAGCTAAGAGAAGCAGGCGTTAAAGATGCCCCAGGATATTTCTTGTCATCTTCGTTAAAACCAAGAGAGATAACCTATTGTAATTGCATTAATTATGGTCCCAATGATGGCTTGGATGTTGACGCTTTATCGTCTGCGGAGACGGATTTACGGGGCAAAATGCTCAAAGTGGCTGAAATATTCCGTGAACATATCAAAGGTTGCGAGAACTGCTATCCTGCTGGTCCTGCACCTTCTGTTGGGCAAAGACGTAGCAGGGCGATCCGTTGTGAATATGAACTTACACAAGAGGACTGCACAGAAGGAAGGCAATTTGACGATCAGGTCGGTTGTTTTTCGTTTATAGACAATAGCAAATACTTTGTCAAAGACGCTGGAGCTTATGGAATACCATATAGGGCTTTGATACCAAAAGGCTTGGATAATGTTTTAATCGCTGGAAGGATGATGACAGTTGATCTTGTCGCACATAATAGCACTAGGAATACTGTCTGTTGCTTAGTATGTGGTCAATCCGCAGGCACATCAGCAGGTCTGTCTGCAATAAAAGGAATAAGTCCTATTAATCTTGATGTTAATGAATTACAAGAAAAGTTATTGAACGATGGCGTTCTCCTCAAACCTAAATCAGACCCTTTATAAGAAAGAGGTTTTAAGTGGATCTAAATAAAAAAGCCCTATTATTGTCATATTTTACGGTTTTTTACAACATAGTTGAAGGTGTAGTCTCAATTATCGCTGGAATATTAGCTAACAGAAGTATTGCCTTAATTGGATTTGGATTAGATAGTTTCATAGAATCGCTATCAGGTGGAATAATGATTTGGCGGTTCAGTAAACGTGGAAGAAAAGACGAAGAAAAATCCGAAAAAATGGCAACTAGATTGGTTGGAATTACTTTTTTTGTTCTTGGCATTTATGTATTATATGAATCTACTAAAAAACTATGGCTAAGTGAAATACCAGACCCAAGCCTTTTCGGTATAATCATTGCGGTAATATCAGTTATCATTATGCCGATATTATTCTTAGCTAAATTCAGGACAGGTAAAGCCTTGAAAAGTGTCAGCCTTATAGCTGATTCAAAAGAAACGCTTGCATGTGTATTTCTGTCAATATCTTTATTGATCGGATTAGGGCTTAATTATCTTTTTGGTCTATGGCAAGCTGATCCAGTTGTAGGGCTTATAGTAGTAGTTTTTTTGATTAAAGAAGGATTTGAAACGATAAAAGGTGAACATGAAGAGGTATAAGGTAAAACTCTGTGGAACGACAAGTATTGAATCCGCTAAAATGGCAATAGATGCTAATGCAGATTATATCGGTGTACTTGTGAACGTCGGCATGTCGGAACGTTCGCTAAATGTTGATCAGGCAAAGGCGATTGTTGAGTTTTCTAAAATTCCAGTTATGACGCTTTTATATAATATGAGCGTTGACGAAATATGTCATATCTACGATAAGATAAAACCTTATGGCGTCCATCTGCTTGGGAACACTCCTATTGAGAACATCGGTAAATTAAAAAATAAATTGGATTGTCAGATATGGCTTACTGTATATCTTCCTGCCGAAGATCAGGGCGAAGTTGACATTGAGCAGATGAAGGAATTGATAAAAAGCTATGAATCAGCAGGGGCAGACGCAATAGTCATAGATACCGTAAGTAAAGGGCGTTACGGTGGGACAGGCAAAACTGCTAATTGGGATATAGCGAAGGATTTGGTGATGTCTGTTTGTGTCCCTGTCTTTTTGGCTGGTGGTATTAATCCTGAAAATGTCCGAGAGGCGATCCTCAAAGTTGACCCTTATGGCGTTGATTTAGCATCAGGGGTGGAGATAGAAAAAGGCAAACGAGACCCCGAAAAAGTAAAAAAGCTAATGGCAGAGATCAGAAAAGTTGAATATGAAGTAAATCATACTCTTGTTATTATGTCTGAAAGCTATGAGGAGACAAGAAACATCGGCAAAGTCATCGGAAAGATGGCTTTTGCTGGCTCAGTGATCGCACTTTGTGGGGAACTTGGCTCTGGAAAAACTACGCTTACACAAGGAATAGCAGAAGGACTTGATGTCCATTCTTTCGTCACTAGCCCAACTTTTGTAATCGTAAATCAATATAAGGGAAGGCTTCCGTTATATCATATAGATACTTATCGCCTTAGATCGTTAGATGATATGTATGAACTCGGGTATGAGGAATTCTTTTATGGTGATGGTGTTACCGCTATTGAATGGGCGCAGAAGGTTGAACCACTCTTGCCAGAGGAATATTTACGGGTAGAATTAGAATATGTCAGCGAATCTGAAAGAAAAATAACAATAAAGCCTTATGGACAAAGATATGTTGATATTGTAAATCAAATAAAGTAAAGATTGATTGAGTTAGATATTTAATCTATAAAATCCCTCTA
>Ga0123519_10003907_pt1 | contig 24454 bp, 22 predicted proteins | sample YelNatPaOPRAMG02_FD_87396 | JGI IMG/M metagenome (GOLD analysis project Ga0123519, IMG submission 87396) | Hot spring microbial communities from Yellowstone National Park - Yellowstone National Park OP-RAMG-02 (version 2) | ecosystem: Environmental > Aquatic > Thermal springs > Hot (42-90C) ...
AATCTATAGATTTTTCGGTGATAAGGCAAAAATCTCTATTCTCTGTAGTGAGGAGTAAACTTCAAAAACGAGTCTTCTCTATCCTTCATCTCGAGTACCGTCTTGCAGTCCGTATCATCGGGCAATCGGAGTGCCCTGAAATAACTCCTGTCACTCTGCGGATGTCTCACCACATTTATCTTTGTCAGGAACATTTTATTGCTGGCACCAACTATAGACTCTTCACTGTTAAAGTCTATAAGCCCGGACATCCTGTCTCTATCGAGGACTCTGATGTGATACTTAGCCCACCATCTCTGGACATTATAGACTTCACCCGTAAGGATTCCATTGACATATGTGGTCATCCCGATCTTCCCATCCCGATCCTGATCATAGGCATAAGTTGTATTTTCAAAGTCAGGAAGTGGTGTATTCCAGGGATCGGGGAGTCTCGCCCCTCTTATATCCAGTACTATATTCGTATCAAAAGTCGCACCCGCCTCCATAGGCGGCACTGAATCGGCACTGTTTACAAGTACAGGGATACTGTCCGAATATGCATCGGGTACGATTATATATGCGAGGTCCTCAAACTCTGAGTCATCCTCTTTGAAGTTCTTGAGCCTGATAGAACAGAGTTTGAGGTGTATATCTATGCCATTTCTAAAATTCTGAATTATCTTTGCAAGTCCATAAGCAATGGATACAGAATCCTGCTGGGAGACGAGAGGCAGTCCCGTGGTCCTCACTGCATAGTTTATATTCCATCCCCAGACACCCACATAATCAAACGAGGCCTTCTGTCTATTCAGGTCCTTCCCCCAGTCTATCCCTCCCTCTCTGGGGACGCATTCACCGTAGATAGGAGTTTCCCTGTTGCAGTTCTCTGACTCATCAACGCCCTCGGGCAGAAGACATTTATAACCCCATCCGAAGAAATAACAGTCCTTATCACATATGCACTTTCTCGAGCAGAACCCCTTTTCACCACAAGACCAGCCCCTGCCAATCCTCTTGCAGTCCTTGTCATCACTGCACCTCTTCACGCAGAGTCCATTCTCACTGCAACTGTACTCCTCCGAGAGTCGATACCTGCACTCCTCATCATCTCTGCACAGCACATCACGGGAGATAATGCAGTTTGTATCTTTCACATCAACAGGGAGACACCTGCCGCAGGCGGAACAATAATAATCCCCTTTTAGCCCTTCCTTCTCCGTAATGTACATACAATCCTTGCTTGATACACAGTCTATAGAACAGATTCCCTGATTCGAGCAGTATCTCCCGATTCCACACTCCATATCCCTTATACATTTATAATATCCTTCATTGCTAACAGGCACTCTATTCCCGTCAATCCGCTCACAACCTATCACAAGCCACAAAAACATTGATAAAAAGACAAATATCCTCATACCCCCTCATAGTATACCGGGGAAGAGTTTTTTTCAATCCCAAACCATTGGCTCGATGCCAGATACACCATCTCATTAAAAGAGTACTCCCCCTTCTCATCAAGAATATTATTCGAAGAAAATATGCCGTTATAGAGATTCTCTATCTTTAACCAGTCTGCTGCCCTGAGTGGTGACTCACAATATTCATCTCGAGGGGCATTCCACCTCTTAATGAAGATATCGAGCCCAATACTCAAAAAGTCCTGCCATCTCCCAATAGTCCCGAACCACCCCGTCTTTTTTTAGTTTAAGCATTATCAGAATATTTAGTGCTATCAAAGGTCCATAAGAGGTAGAGAAGATTCTCATAGGTTGGAAAGGTTTCAGGTTCAGGAGAGATCTGTAGGGGCGATCGGTGATCTCCCAATTCATAACGGGAATGAGGTCTTACTCATTTGGAGAAGAATCATATTTTTTATTGTGAGGTTGTCGATATCACCACTAATAACCCCTATTCTAATAATTTTATGTTGCAATTTCTATGACATTAAGATAGTATTCTCTGGCACATTAGAGGGAAAGAGGTCTGGTATGCGTAAATTCTTCTTGTTAATAATTATTGCATCGCTAAGCAATATTTTGTATGGAGGGGAACTGTCCTTAAAACTCAACCAGAAAGAGGTAGATACGGGAGGGAAGATTGAGAAGTTTTATGTCCTCTTCTCTGAGCCTGTAGCTGAGAGTAAGGTATCTGGTCCCGCAAAAGTCAAAGTAATTGTCAGAAAGATTATCGACCGAAAGAATCCTCTTACAAAGCTCCCCGTAAACTTCTCTATCAATCTTGATGGCAAAAAGGTGAATGAACTCACATTAAACGACAGGGATGGGAGTGCTGTAATAAAAGATCCCACAAGTTTCAATGCCGGGAATGCCAGATTTGTTGAGGTTGAAGTCCCGACAGGAGAACACACACTACAGTTCATAGTCTCAAAGTCCGCCATAAAAGGACTTCTCATACGGGTTGAGATGGAGGAGAAGGCAAAGGATGAGAAGGCAATTGCTACAGTTGCACCCGCAAAACAGGAACCCTCTAAGGAAAAGGAGTTTGTACCCCCTTTAATACCACCCCTTGAGCCGCTTGTTGCGCCGGGGACAGGTAAAACACCTTCAGTATCTCCCACCCCAGCCCCGCAAGTAGCCCCAAATGCAGAGAAAAAGGAAGAGCCCCCAAAACCGGTAATCGCAGCAAAACCAGCACCAACCGAGGTTACAAAAGAAGTAAAACCAAGAGTAGAGGAGAAAAGGGAAGAGAAGGCAATTGTCAAAATACAGGAGACAAAAGCAACACCCCCGCCATCAACCACAACTATCACTGAGAAGAAGGTTATTGAAAAGAAGGGGTTTGGAGACATAGTCATATTCTCAATTAGAGGAGGAACACTTCTTCCATTCGTATTCGGCAATGCGGGTGGATACGGAGAGCTCAGTACCATATTCCATATCTACAGGGGGTTCTTCTTTGGAGGTTCGATTGCATCTTATAATATCAACAAGGACTACCTTGTAAATGACCCGTTTACAGGGAACGCCATAGCAAAATACCACCTGCACGGCGTTCCAATTTCGGGCATCTTCGGATACAAATACCAGATGGATAAGATACTGACCCGATTGGAGGCCGGCGCGGGAATCAATATGACTGATATTGACATCAGGAGAGAGTATGCATCCACGGGTCTGGATACGATAAACTCATTCCAGTTCAATCTGGGCGGTGTGATATCATACATCACAAAGTTTGGCTCTGCAGACATATGTATGCGATACATATACTCAAATGCAAGTAATATGGAAGGAGAGAGAGGATTTGTGAAGGATTTAAATACTGGAGGGCTCGCTCTCTCGATCGGATATTCATACGCCTTTTAATAAGGAGGAGTAGTTATGGGCAGTGTAAACAAGGTTATACTGATAGGGAATCTCGGGAGAGACCCCGAAATGAGATACACACAGGACAAAAAGCCTGTTGTAAACTTCTCCCTCGCCACACAGGAGGTGTGGACAGGCAAAGATGGGCAGAGGATGGAGAAGACAGAGTGGCACTCGATCGTAGTGTGGGGGAAGCTCGCCGAGATATGCCGGGACTATCTAACTACAGGGAGACAGATATATGTGGAGGGAAGACTCGCTACCCGTTCCTATGTGGATAAAAGCGGGCAGAAGAAGTACAAAACTGAGGTTATTGCCTCACAGGTAGTGTTTCTGGGTCCTGCACCATCTGGAGATATCCCCAGGACCCCTCCAGCCCCAGAGGATAAAGAAGAGATTATTGAAGAGACTGACATCCCTGTAGATGAAGAGGATATCCCCTTTTAGGACCAGATTCTTTGTTCCCCGGGCATCAAGAAAAGGGGGTTTTGATAAATTTGATCCCTTTACGATGATGAGACTTTTGATATTTTCCTATGAGCGAATTTGATTACAAAACACTCTTTGATAACACTGGCGTTGCCATATGCCTCACAGATGTCAGCGGAAATATCCTCCTGACAAACCGTACTTTTGATAACCTCTTCTCTCAGTACAACCCAAAGAACATTATTGATATTGCAGAAGAGGGATATAAAACTCTAATACTAAAGGTACTTGAGATGGTAGGCGAGGGATATGCAGGCGTACCTTATCCATTCTCCTTCTGGACACAACCGTATGATGGACAAAAAAGAAAATACGAGGCGAATATAGCGAGGCAGCCTGGAACAGATATCTTTATCATCTCCGCCTCTGATGTAACGAAGCGAGCAGAGGCATACGAGGAAGTCAACAGGCGAAACAGGGAGCTCACCTGCCTGGTCAAGATTCATCAACTCACAAGTAGTTCCATAAACTTAGACGACATCGTCAGAACTACAATTATTGAGAGTTGTAAGATATTCGACTTCCCCATCGGGTTCATACTTATGCCAGATTCAACCAGGACACTCAGAGTTCTTTCGTATTACTCTCATAAGGAATTCGAGGATGGGACAATCCACAAAATTGAGGAGATCCTGAATTCGGGCAGGATAATCCAGTGGACAAAGGAGAAATACAAGACAATCCAGATACAAGAGAGGGCAAAACAGGAGATAACCGAGGGAGAACTGAAGCTATTCGAGACCTTTGATATTGCATCCCTTGTCTCAGTCCCTATTGTTATAAAGGCGGAGATAAGCGGGTTTATCATATTTGGCAGAAGAGAGTCCACCCCATTGTACTTTGACCAGCTTTCAATCCTTGAGACCCTGGCACACCAGTTAGGCATCTCCATCAATAACGCAATATTATTTTCCACATCGGAGCAGATAAAACAGCGCCTTTTAAGACAGAATGAAGCCCTGCGTCTCCTCCACAGAATTGGGCTATTGTATTTCAAGAATATTGAGTTTAAGAGTTTTATTAATGAGATAGGAAGCGATATACTTCGTATTACCGGTCTCGACGGGATGACACTTGTATACCGGGAGGGTGATACAATCCAGCATCTGCACTATCTCAAACCCCAGAACCCTCAGAGAGTATCGAACTATAACAGTGAAGGACACCTTTACCTGAGTATAGAAAGTTTCAAAGGGCTATTTTCTGAGAATCAGGTTGTATTTATTGAAGACATATCCTCAACGACCCTTCTGGATCAACAATTAAAGGAGCCGTTGAAAGATTGTAATATCGTCTCTCTCTTCATTGCCCCACTCAGGATGGACAGTGAAATAAATGGTATATTCTCCCTGTTCTCATTTAATAATCAAGTCTCCATCAGCGAAGAGGTTTTCTCTATAATCAAATCCATTCACATACTCACAGAATCCATTCTCAATAACTATGAATACAGAAAGATGCTCGAACAGAGGAGGGTAGAACTCTCGCGTCTCTCCAAAAAGCTCATCGCAGCTCAGGAGGAGGAGAAGAAGAGGATATCCAAGGATGTACACGATTCACTGGGGCAGCTTGCATATTTACTGAGCCTCAATCTCTCCACACTCTCTAAAAATCCAGAACTCAAGACAAACCCCATATTCATAAAGACTCAGGAGATCATCCACCAGATGCTGGAGGACATAAGAAGGATATCCTATGACCTGAGGCCCCCAACCCTTGAGGAGATGGAACTGGTATCTGCCTTAAGATGGCTTATAGAACACTCTCAGAGGGAGGGACTCAAAATAAATATGGGTGTAAAGATTAACAGCAGGATAGAATTCCCCTATTCGGTTCAGGTACAGATTTTCAGAATAGCTCAGGAGGCTATAAACAATATCTTAAGGCATTCAAATGCAACCGAGGCAAACATCTTTCTGTATGAATCATCAGACAGGTTCTACATAGAGATCACAGACAACGGGAGGGGATTCTCATACGATCCAGTACAGTTCGAAGGAATAGGGTTAATAAGTATGAAGGAGCGGGCTGAATCTATAGGAGGGAATCTCAAGATAGTCTCGGCGCCGAATGAAGGTACCACCATACTTCTGGAGATTAAAAAATGAGCAAGATAAAAGTCGTACTGGTAGACGATCATACAATCCTCAGAGAGGGGTTGAAGATACTCATTGCAAAACAGGAGAATATTCAGATTATTGGCGAGGCCTCAAAAGGGGAGGAGGCTCTGCGTCTGGCAAAGGAGTTGAGCCCCGATGTAATAATTATGGACATATCCCTCCCCGACATAAACGGGATTTCCGTAACAAGGATGATCACCCAATCGGACCCGAGGATAGCAGTTCTAATCCTCACAATGTACGGCGAAAAGGAGTACCTTATATCAGCCCTCAAGGCGGGTGCTCTTGGTTACCTCATAAAAGAGGGAACTATTGAGGAGATGATAAAGGCGATCAATACAGTATACAAACATCAGATATATATCGACCGAAAATTCCCCTCAAGTGTAGTAAACGAGGCCCTGCTCAAGATGAAGGATGAAGGTATGGAAGAGAGTAATGACATACTCACACCAAGGGAGAAGGATGTACTTTCCCTTATTGCAGAGGGAAAGAGCAATAAAGAGATTGCGGCCATATTAAATCTCTCTGCCAAGACAGTAGATGTGCATCGTATGAATATTATGAGAAAACTGGATGTACACGACGCCGTATCTCTGGTAAAGAAGGCCCTGCAAAAGGGATGGGTAAAACTCAAATAGACAAAACACCAAAAAATTCTCTCACAATACCACAAAGTCAAAACCAATAAAAATTTAGTTGTTAGAATAAAAATTATGATTTAGTTATCCTCGGGTCATATGCCTTTTAGCATAATCGTAATAATTCTCATATTCATCCTAATCGCTGTACGAAAGATCGGCAGATTTAAACTGGAACTGTATCAGATTATGCTCCTCGGGGCGGTACTGGTACTCATATTGGGCTCCATCTCCATAAAAGATGCAATCCTATCCATAGACCTAGATGTCATACTCTTTCTCTTCGGGATGTTCATCATTGGCTCTTCTATGGAGGAGAGCGGGCTCATAGAACTTCTCTCATACAGGGCATTGAGGAGATTCAAGAATGTGGATCTATTAATAATTGCCCTGTTGTTATTGTCTGGCTTCTCCTCTGCACTTTTACTAAATGATACAATCGCAGTAATAGGAGTACCTCTCATCCTCTCCATATCCAGAAGGAATAACATATCCCTTAAACTCCTCACTATGACACTTGCCGTGGGAGTAACAACTGGCTCGGTATTGAGCCCCATAGGGAATCCGCAGAATCTGTTAATTGCCGTAAAGTCAGAGATGGAGAACCCCTTTGTGGTCTTTCTAAGATACCTCTTCTTCCCCACAGTGATCTCGATGCTCGCATCATATCTTGTACTCCGTATACTTTTTAGCAGGGAGTTTCGTAAGAAAATCACACGGATAGAGGCTATAAGCCTCAAGGACCCTCCCCTTGCCAGACTCTGTAATATCTCTATTGGAATTGTAATAGGTCTTATAACCATCAAAAGCCTACTGTTTCTAACACCATTACACATCAATCTCAGGCTAACATTTATATCCATCGGGGCGGCAATCCCCATCCTGATGTTCAGTCCAAAGCGAACAATCATACTTAAAAGAACTGACTACAAGACACTCGTATTCTTCGCATCTATGTTCGTTGTAATGCAGGCAGTCTGGAACTCAGGTTTCATTCAAACTATCATTTATAGGGGTGGGTTCAACCTTCTGAATAAAAATACAATAATTATTATAAGTGTGGTGTTGAGCCAGATACTCTCTAATGTACCCCTTGTTGCCCTCATCCTCCCGGTTATACTGATAAAAGAACCGTCCTATTCCCTCCTCTGTGCCCTCGCGGCGGGTTCAACTATAGCAGGGAACCTTCTCTTGCTCGGAGCGGCAAGCAATATCATCATTGTTCAGAATCTCGAGCAACGAAAAGTGGAAGCCATAAGCTTTTTGGAGTTTGCAAAGATAGGAATACCTCTCACCACAATACAGGTAATAATTTACATACTCTTCATATAACTTTTACATACCCGCTTTAAAGCCGCAAACTGTCTTTTATATGAACATTAAATCTCATCAGTTGACCATAGCATCCCGGATATTTTATGGGTATAATATCTCAGTCTATTCTTGCTAATACTTTGATATTATTGAAAATTTTGCAATTAGTGCCAGGTAGAAAGCATCAGAATAATCTCTCCAGGGCCTTAAAAAACCAGTGATGATTATAAAGGCCTTTTATGGAAATCTCTTTAGGGGGGAGTAGACGGTGAGTAATACAATTACAAGGAAAAATGCCACCATCAATAGATATCTGCCCATGTCCACAGAGTTCTCGTATACACTCGTCTCCTCAAATCGGGTCTTTGCAAGGGAGTTGAGTATCTTTGAGAATGACTGTTTGAATTCCTCGTAGTTCTTTGCCTCAAAATACTCCCCTCCTGTCTTTGAGGCTATCTCCTTCAAAAGGGCGGGGTTTGTTGTAAACTCCACATTCTTGTAAACAACTCTCCCGAAGAAGTCCTTTCCGACGGGGTAAGGAACGGGTCCCTCCTTCCCTATCAGGATTGGATAGATTATGATTCCAAACTTCTTTGCAAGCTCAGCCGCCTCAAGGGGAGATATATTCCCCGCGTTATTATCCCCATCGGTAATTAAGAATATAGTCTTTGTCTTTGAAGTGGACTCCCTGAGCCTGTTTATCGCCACTGCAATAGCATTTCCTATTGCTGTACCATCCTCTATAACACCCGTCCGAATTGGATCAATAAGGGTCTTCAAAGCCTTATAATCAAGAGTAAGCGGGGATTGAGTATAAGCCTGTCTCGCAAAGACTACCAGTCCTATTCTGTCATTCTTCCTTGAGTCAATGAAATCCTTGAAGACCTCTTTTGCAACAGTGATCCTGCTTTTGGGGTCAAAGTCGAGTGCCTCCATAGATGTAGAGCAGTCCAGAACCACCATTATATCAATACCCTCAGCAAAGTACCTGAACTCCCCTTTCACATATCGGGGCATCGCAGCAGCCAGGGTCACCAGCAGGAGAATGAAAACCTGTAAAACGAAAGTGACATCACCTCCCCTGAGAAATAACCCTCTTGCCTTCTTTATAGTCGAGGTGTAAGGGAGAAGGAGCACACCCCTCCTCTTCTTTATAAGTTTATACAGAAATGGTGAAACAATCAGAATCAGTGCGGGTAAAATCAAAAGGTATGGATATTCGAATTTTAGTGGTATGCCGTTCATTTTCTCTCTACCTTTTCCCCTGTAGCCAGAAGAGAAGGCCTTGCCGCCATCTCGATTATCTGTCTCACCCTGTTGTAATCCCCGTAAGCCACCTCCTGCGGCGGGGTAAACTTCGCAAACTTTACAAGGTCTGCAGTCTGCAGAAATCCCTTTACACTCTCAAGATTCAAATTCGGTTGAGGGTGGTCCATAAGGTATGCACAGAGTTCGGTTGTGGTCATCTCTTGAGCACCAAACCCGTAGAACCTCTCAATAAATCGCTTCAGAATCTCCGTAAGCCTCAGGTATAACAACTTGAACTCCATTCGAGATATGAGCCTCTCCTCTTCCAGAACCTTAAGAGACACCATTGCCTCCTCATAGGGAGACAGGGGTGGTGTCTGAACCTCCTTCTGTGCAGACCCAGCGTCTTTCCTTCTCTTCTTCTTCCTGATATAGCGAATGAGTAGAAAAAGGAGTATTCCACCCAGAATCAGGGATATAAGAATATACAGCAGTATATAGGTCCTCTCATAGACCTTCTCAGGCGGGAGTATATCCTTAATCTTTGCCTCTTCCTGATTATTTATGACCCCCTCTACCTTTATCTTAATCTCGGGCGTACTCAGAGGGGCGACATCGTCTGGCATCCCTGCATCCGGCGTTGCCGTGCGAACATTAAGAGGAGGTATCGTAACCTCTCCGAGCTCAAGAGGAGTGATGGTGAATGTGTATGTATCTATCGTGTAGCCATCCCTCTGTTCGGACTTCACATCCTTTTTCAGCAGTTTAAACCTCTTTGGATCTATATCCTCGTCTATCAGACAGGTCTCACCATCTCTGTGTTTCAGAGTAATTGAGAGGTTCAGTGGGTCTCCAACGATAAGGGTATTCCTGTCCACCTGTGCATTTACTATACAATCAGCAAAACCATAGATAGAAAGGGAGGAGAAGAGTATCACAAAAAACAGAAATCTCCTGAATTCTCCTGCTAATAGGATCATATCACCTGCTCTGCTCCTTCTGTCTCATCTTGAAGAACCTCACCAGTGGCGGGACATAGTCCGCTGTTATGTCTATCTCCAGAAAATCCACCTGATTCTTCTTGAATATCTCCCTGATACCCTGTTCGTACTCTGCTATAAACTTCTGAAGCCTCATATTAGTATTGTAGTGGGAGTTGTCCAGAATGAGATCCTCTCCGCTCTCGGGGTCCTGCAACGAGATTAAGAGGGGAAGGTCTATTTTGCGTTCTGTCGGGTCAAATAACCTGATTGCTATGGTGTCGTGCTTTCGGGAGAGGATGCCGAGGCTTCTATCAAAACCTGTCCCGATAAAATCGCTCAATAGGAATATCACCGCCCTCCTTTTCAACACATTCAGGGCAAATCTGATTGCCCTGTCAATATCCGTATGTTTACTCTCCGGCTCAAAGGAGAGGATCTCGGAGATAATAGAAAGGACATGCTTATTCCCCTTCTTGGGAGGGATATATCTCTCAACTCTATCGGTAAAGAGGATTGCACCCACCTTGTCCTTGTTCCATATTGCGGAGAATGCAAAGATTGATGAGAGCTCTGCAATTATCTCAGATTTGAGCCTCTTTCTGGAGCCATAGCCCGTGGAACCGGACACATCGGCAACAATGAAAACGGTGAGTTCCCTCTCCTCCGAAAACCTCTTGACAAAGAGTGAGTTCTGCCTTGCAGAGACATTCCAATCTATAAACCTCACATCATCCCCGGGGATATATGGTCTGACCTCAGAAAACTCGATCCCCTGCCCCTTGAAAACGGAGTGATACTGACCCGAAAAGGTCTCACTGACCACCTTCTTTGTAGTAATCTCAATCTTTCTTATCTTCCTTAATAGTTCGCCTGTTAGCATATCCTTTATGGCACTTCCACTGTATCAAATATTTTCTGGATGATCTTTTCAGAAGTAATATTCTCCGCCTCTGCCTCAAAAGATGGGATTATTCTGTGTCTCAAAACATCCATACCAATTGCCTTGATGTCCTCCGGTGTAACATATCCTCGCCTCCTTATGAATGCGTGGGCGCGGGCTGCCTGAATTAGGTATATTGAAGCCCTTGGAGATGCCCCGTATTCAATGAGTTGGGAGTACCCCTTTAGCCCGTATTCCTCGGGTCTTCTTGAGGCAAAGACAATGGACAGGACATAGTCCTTGATCTTCTCATCCACATAAACCCTGTAAACCGCCTCCTTCGCCCTTGCAATGTGCTCCGCCGTAACTATCCTCCTCTGATATTCCGGAAAGGCAGACTGGGTCATCCTGTTTATGATCTCCTTCTCCTCCTGTATGGAGGGGTATTCCACCTTTATCTTCAAGAGGAACCTGTCCACCTGAGCCTCCGGGAGTGGATATGTACCCTCCTGTTCAATGGGATTCTGTGTAGCCATCACCAGAAATGGCACCGGGAGTTTGTGGGTACTATCCCCGATTGTCACCTGTCTCTCCTGCATCGCCTCAAGCAGTGCAGACTGAACCTTTGCCGGTGCCCTGTTTATCTCATCCGCAAGGAGAATATTAGTAAAGACCGGACCCTTCTTTGGGGTAAATGTGGATGTCGCCTGATTGTATATCATAGTCCCAATAATATCAGCCGGCAACAGGTCTGGGGTGAATTGAATCCTGTTGAAACTCAAACTCAGTATATCAGAGATGGTCTTGACGGTGAGCGTCTTTGCAAGCCCGGGCACACCCTCCACAAGGATATGTCCATCTGTCAAAAGCCCGATGATTATCCCTTCAATGAGGTGTCTCTGCCCAACAATCACCTTAGATGCCTCTGAGATAATAGGGTCCACAAAAGCCGACTCCCTTTTTATATACTCGTTTATTTCAGTTATGTTGATACTCATAAAACACTCCTTTCGTCAGTTAAGCAAAGAAATAACGGTATATATAACAAAAATCACGCTCAATCAATTCCCAAAAAATGCGTTCCGAATTAGTTTTTTTACCGTTTTATATTTTGAATTTGACAAAAGGGTTTATTTTGTAATATTATTCTAACTGTATGTTTACTATCAGGGAAAGGATACATAAGTATGGCAGATAAAAAACACATAACCCTCATTGAGGCAGAGAGAGATTTTGCAAACATCCTCAAAAACGAACTGACAAAAAGGGGATTTGAGGTAGATGTATTCCTCAATGGAGATGATGGTCTTAACTTTATTAAGAGTAACCCTACAGACCTTATTATCCTCTGTGTTGAGCTACCCGAGACGAGCGGATACTCTATATGCAACAAACTGAAGAAGGACAACAAACTAAAATCCATCCCCTTGATACTCATTTCGAGTGAGGCAACTCCCGAGACCTTTGAGCAGCACAAGAAGTTGAAGACCCACGCAGAGGAGTATCTTATAAAGCCCTTTGAACCGAAGGAACTCATAGAGAGGATCAAAAACCTGATCGGTCTGCCAGAGCAGGAGGAGTCTTCTGAGGAGGAGATAGAACTCACCCTTGACGATGTGGATATAAAGGAGGAGGCAGTTGAGCCCCAGGGAGAGGAGGTACAGCTCTCAGAGGAGGAACTGAGTAACCTTGTTGTTGAGGAGTCCCCGGAGGCAGAATCTCACAAACATTTAGAGCCTGCCGAAGGCGACATATTCAAAGAGGATGACCTCAATGCCCTTGACAATGCCTTCAACGAGATCAAAGAGCCTGTTGCCACAACCGAGGAACCATCTCTTGACATATCCATTGAAGAGGAACTCAAAAAGGATGGTATAAGCACAGAGGACCTCTCAATCGACACATCAGATATAGAGATAGACAAACAGCTCGACTCTCTCACCGGGGATGTGGGAGATATATCTATCGAGGAGCAGCCAGCAAAGAAGGAAGAGATAGTGGTACCAAAGCCACAGGAATCCATAGATAGCAAGAAACTGAAGTCACTCGAAGAGGAGAACAGGAATCTATTATCCGAGATAAATTCACTGAAAAAGCAGTTAGAAGAGTTACGAACCGCCCAGAAGAGCAAGGATGCCATCAGCACATCCGCTACGGCAGAGCTCAACAACAGGCTGAAAGAGAAGGAGAAGGAACTGCAAGAGGAGATTGCCAAGAGACAGAAACTCGATTCACAGGTTACAGAGTTGATGACACAGCTTGCCACCAGACAGGAGGAGATACACCGTCTTCAGGAGGAGATGGAGAAGAAGGAGAGAGAATCTGATGAGAGACTCGCCTCCCTTATGGAACAGATAGCGAACCTCCAGAGCGAAATAGATAGTCACAAAAAGGATGCTCAGGAGACCAGAGAGAAGGCTCAGGAGTTTGAGAAACTTATAAAGACCAAAGATATCATAATCAAAGATCTCGAATTAAAGATAAATGACCTCCAGAAACAGGTAAACGAACTCGCCCCATTCAAGTTTGAGGCAGAGGACCTGAAGAAACAGATTTCGGAGACCAAAGAGAAACTCCTCCATATGGAGGCTGACAAGAAGGCACTGGAGGACGACCTGAATCAGATGAGAGACGATAAGGCGGCCTTAGAAAATGCATTTGAATTGGAGAGAAACCAGTTCGCCGAGGAGAAAAAGGCGCTCGAAGAGGAGAAGAGGGCACTGGAGGAGAAAGTAAACAAGCTGATTACCCGATTGAAGATAGAGGAGAAGGTGAAGGAGAAGATCAAAAAGGCAGTAGAGATTGCATATCAACTCCTCTCTGAAAAGAAGGAGCATGATTCCCAGATGTAATATCTTTCAGGAGGGAGATATGTCTCGTCTATCTATTCTCTTTATAGTCATAATCCTTTCAACAACTAATCTATACGGAGGTGAAAAGATGGATACATCCTTCATTCATTACCTGGGACACGACACATTCAGGGTAGACGGCGAAAAAGTTATCATTACCGACCCATTCAAGATAAAATCCGGTATAAAAGCCGATATTATACTTATCACCCACGACCATTATGACCATTGCTCCCCAGAGGATGTAGAAAAGATCAGAGGGGATAAGACTATAATAGTTACCACCCCTGATTGCAAAGCCAAACTCAAAGGCGATGTAAGGACTGTCAAACCAGGGGAGAAACTCACTGTAGAGGGTATCGAGATAGAGGCTGTCCCATCTTACAATACGAATAAAAAGTTTCATCCTAAAGCAAACAACTGGGTAGGGTATATCTTCAAGGTCAAAGGCGTAAAGATTTACATTGCGGGGGATACAGATTACATACCCGAGATGAAAAGCTTCAGGTGCGATATTGCCCTCCTTCCCGTCTCTGGCACCTATGTAATGACAGCAGAGGAGGCAGCAAAGGCAGCCCTTGACATAAAACCAAAGATTGCAATCCCTATGCACTACGGAGAGATTGTCGGGAGCGAAGATGATGCCAGAAAGTTTGCAGACCTCTTAAAAGGTAAGATAGAGGTAAGAATACTCAAAAAAGAATAGGGTATTTCTGCAACAATTGAATATTTATTGTGGGAATAATTATAGGTTGATTATAAAGGGTTACCTATTGAAATTATCTGTGTTTTTGAATTTGGTGCCAGGTACAAATTACACAAACAATGCAAATACAGATACCCTCAGACCCAAAGCAGATGCTCGGTTGAGGGTCATTATAGTTTACTCATTGGTTGCCTTTTTAAGAAATATGGTAAAGGTGGTCCCTTTATTGATCTCTGTTGTGAATTCTATCCTTCCATCCATACTCTCCACAAGTCTCTTTACTATTGCCAGTCCGAGGCCAGATCCCTGGCCTGATGGTTTGGTTGTGAAGAACGGCTCAAATATCTTGTCTTTGTCGCTATCTTTTATACCGCACCCGCTGTCTTTTACTGACAGAAAGGCATAGTTTTGATCCTCATCTACCCTTATTACGATCTCACCAACCCCATTCATAGCATCTTTTGCATTCATAATCAGATTGATGAGAATCTGTTTCATCCTGTCTTTATCAAATCGGGCTATTACCTTCTTTTCATAATCCTTTTTGATACGAATATCCCTGAATGCCTTCTGCATTGATAGAAAGTGGGTCACCTCATCTATTACGCTGTTAAGTTCCCCTGATGTAATATTGAATTTGGGTGGTCTGGCATAGTCAAGGAGTTCTCTCAATATATTGCTTATGCGAAGGATCTCGTTGTCCATCTTCTGTAAAAACTCATAGATATTCTGGGTTCGGCTCTCTTTTAGGCTCTTCTGAATGATGTCAATATAACCTCTGATTGTTCCCAGAGGTGTCCCTACCTCGTGGGCTATAGATGCCGCTATCTTCCCCACAGTTGACAACCTTTCACTCTTGATGAGGTCGTCCTGTGCCTTTTTGAGTGCCTCATTTGCCATTATGAGCTGTTCCTTCTCATTTTTCAGATTTCGAATTAGTGATGCAACGGATGATATAATTAAGGCAGTCTCGTCCCTCGTTTTTATATCATCGGCTAATGTGTCATTTAGCTCAAGGGATGTCAATCTCTCTTTTAAACTCTCGAAAGGTTTGAAGTACAGCCGCCTTATGAGAAGGTATATCACAATACCGAGGATTATTAGTAAGATGAGGTTGAAGACGAGTATGGATATTTGAAGTTTTTGATAGTTCTTTGTGTCCTTTTCGAACGGAAATATTATGAGGTGTCTCATTGGTGGTGTTGTATCGGTATTCCTGATGAGGGCTATATATTCTGTACCATATGTGAAAAATGTATATTCCCCTTTGAGCCTGCTCAGGGCGTATTTTAGGAGATTCAAATCATTGGTGGTGCCGCATATGTAGTCGAAAGAATTGTCCTTATATATCCTGGCGATAATAGCAGGCATATACTCGAAGTATCTTCTATCTCTCAATATCTGGTAGCATTCCTTATCTCCTCGTTCAATTATTAACTCGGATATTATTGAGGCAGATATCATATATGTGTCTATCTTTCCTGATTTGAAGAGGCGGGATGATATGTAAAAATACGCAGAGAGATTTATCGTTGTAAATATTATCAGGATTATAAAGAGAAATAGTAAGAATCGTTTCTTGAGGCTCATATGTCATTATAAGACTCCAACTTTTTTAAAAAATCAACAGAGTTTTTGCAGTATTAAGCAATCAAGCGATTATTTGGTAGAAATACTATAAAAATACATCGAGATTTATGTGAAAATCAGAGGGAAAAGCTATTCTCTAATAACCGAAGATAGGCTTGTAATTTGCAACTAAAATGGAGATAAACCATTTTTAATGTCATTTCTAACGGCAAAATAGAATAAAAATTAGGATTTGACATATCACTATTCAAATGGCATAAGATATATCTTTGATATGGGCGCTTAACTCAGCGGTTAGAGTGCCATCCTCACACGGTGGAAGTCACAGGTTCAATTCCTGTAGCGCCCATTTTTGGGTCTTAAAATGTATAATTCAGCAATCCTGCCCTCCATATCAGGAGATTATGAATAGTTACGGGATTTTATTGATGGCACTTCTGACTTTCTCTTTATCTGATGGTGAGAAGATACTTATAGACAAGACCATACTGGAGGTGGAGAAGGAGGCAATTACACTAAAGGATCTTGAGATACACTCTAAGATACAGGTGGTAATCCTTGAATCCCCCGAATCTCTTTATAAAATCAAAGACCCCGGTTTTATTACCTCTATGATAAATCTTTTGCTCAACAGAGAACTCGTATCCCTCGAGTTGAAGAAGGAGAAGAAGTTCAAACCACATATCTATAACAGGCAGGCAGAGAATCTGTTCGTAAAAATAAGAGGGAAGTTCAAAGATAATAAAGCCTTCGAGGAGTTTCTCTCGGATATCAATATGAACGAGGGAGAATTGAAGAGGACACTGGCAATATATTTTATGATCGACGACTATATCGACAAACTCGCAGAGGAAAAGATAAAGATAGACGAGGAGGAACTGAATAAATATATCTTGAGCCTGGGCATAAATCCACCTTTTGACGGCGAGACATTGAATAAATATAAGAACGAACTAAAGATGGAGAAGAAGAAGAACTTTGCGGCAAACTATCTTGAGGAACTAAAGAACCGTTATAGAATAAGATACCTGTATATACCACAATGATTGTAGAGGACAGAGATATATCCATTTATAAGGTTACTCAAAGTGATATCGATGATATCGTGACTATAGAAAACGAGTCCTTCCAGTTTGCGTGGAAGAGAGAGACTTTTGAGAATGAACTCAATAACGAATTCTCAAGATTCTATATCGCAAAGGTAAAAGGAATCCCGGCGGGGTTTATAATGTACTGGGATATACCCTATGAGATACACCTGATAAATATAGCTGTAAGACCGCAATTTCGCAGGCAGGGTATTGCTTCAAGGATGCTGAGTGATATGATCGAATATGCCCGAATGAACTCAAAGGATATAATCACCCTCGAGGTGAGGGTCTCGAATAAGGTCGCAATCTCCTTTTATAAGAAGTTTGGATTTAAGGAGCTTTTTGTAAGAGAGAAATATTATGTAGATAACGATGAGGATGCAATAGTGATGGAGCTTTTATTATGAAACAGTGTAACTTAAAGGTAGCTCACATAAGGCATTTGAAGGGGGGCTATGTGGATCTGACACTGACCTATGATGAGAGTCTTGAGGTACCTGAGCCGGGACAGTTCTTTATGTTGAAACCCCATAACACCCTTCTTGCCCGACCTATATCAGTCCACAACTTCTTTTATGTCTTGAAGAGGGGATATGTGGAGTTCTTATTCAAGGTAGTGGGGGAAGGTACATATGAACTCTCGAGGAAGGTTAGGGGGGATTATGTGACTGTATGGGGTCCTATAGGGAATCACTTCCCTGTATTCGAAGCCAGAAAGACAGCCATACTGGTGGCCGGCGGAAGGGGTATTGCCCCGCTCTTTTATCTCGCTACTACGCTATTTGATAAGGGATACGATATATATCTCTTTTATGGTGTGAAGGAGTCGGATGAACTGGTACATCTCTTACGTCTGAAGAATCTTTGCAATAGGCTCTTCATCACCACTGAAGATGGAAAAAGGGGGAAGAAGGGTATTATTACGAATCTTTTCAGTGATTCCATCAATCAGTATTTTGATATTAGAGAACAGACATCATTATTTGACGAGAAAAGAGCCCGCTTACCTGTCTGCTATGTGTGTGGACCCGATATTATGATTGAGCGTGTCTGTGAGATATCCCTCAAGCACGACATAGAGACATACATAAGTCTCGAGGCGAGGATGGCGTGTGGAACGGGCGTGTGTCTCGGGTGTGCTGTAGAGTCGAGGGGGGGCAGGATATATCACATCTGTAAAGATGGTCCTGTATTTAATGCAAAGGAGTTCTATTGCCTATGAAAGAATTCGGTGTTAGTCTATCCAGTCTATCTCTAAAGAATCCGATTATGGTTGCCTCCGGCACATTTGGATTTGGTTTCGAGTATAGAGATTTCTACGATACATCTATTCTGGGTGCCATCGTCTCCAAGGGTATTTCATTGAATCCCCGTCAGGGGAACTACGGCAACAGGATACTCGAGATAAAGGGTGGGCTCATAAACTCCATTGGACTCGAAAATCCGGGCATAGATGGTTTTGTCTCGGATATCCTCCCTAAGATCGAGGATATCAAGACCACCTATATAGTCAATGTCCTCGGCTCCGATTTAGAAGAATACATAAATGTGGTCTCGAGACTGAAAGATATTCCAAGAGTTGATGGCGTAGAGATAAACATATCCTGTCCAAATGTAAAATCAGGCGGACTGAGCTTTGGAAGAGATCTCAATCAGACAAGGGAGCTCGCAAGAGGCATTAGAAAGATATTTCCAAAACCAATAATATTCAAGCTCTCGGCGGATCTGCCTTATATAGAGATTGCAAAGATAATGAGAGACGAGGGGATAGATGCCGTAACCTGTATAAACACCATTCAGTCAATTGCAATAGATATAGACAGAAAAGATTTCTATTTCAAAAACATCTATGGTGGTCTATCCGGGCCGGCGATGAAGCCAGTTGCATTGAGAGTGGTCTATCAGGTCTCGAAAGAGGTCGGGATCCCCGTCATCGGGTGCGGAGGGATTATGAGCTATCGGGATGTCATAGAGTTCTTTATGGCGGGTGCGACGGCAGTACAGATCGGAACAGCCAACTTTTGTAGCCCTGATGCCGCAAAGAGGATACTGGAGGATACCATAATATATCTCAAGAAAAACAAAATTAGCAGTGTAGAGGAACTCCGCCTATGATTGAAAAGGCTGAAGTGAGGGGTATACTAAGCAGGATATTTAAAAGAAGGGTTCTTGTGATCGGGGATATTATAGCTGATGAATACATATTCGGAAATACATACAGGCTCTCCCGTGAGGCGCCCATACCAATAATCAGGTTTCAGTCCTCTGAGATAAAGCCGGGCGGTGCGGGGAATGTGGCGATGAATATCGCTGCAATGGGAGGGGAATGTTCTATTGCAGGTATTACCGGCCGGGACTCATATAGCTCAGAACTCTTGAATATCTTCAAGAGGAGTTCCATCAACTGCGAGGGTGTATTTCGAGATGAGGTCCAGACCATTATAAAGACACGGGTTCTGGCGGGGGATATAAACACCTCTATGCAGCAGATATTCAGACTCGATAGAGGGATAAACGGTAGTTATTCGAGGAAGGCATACAGATATATAAAGGATTTCATCCTTTTGAATTTACAAAAATATGATGCGATTGCCATATCCGATTACGGAGAGGGTCTGTTTTCGGAGGGGTTTATCAGGTGGCTCTTGAGAGTGACAGATGGTATAAAGGTGATAGCCGATTCGAGATTCAGGTTCAGACTCTTCAAGGGGTGCTTTGCCCTCACCCCGAATATAAATGAGATATCTCAGATATACGGGAAGTTTGTAAAGGAGGAGGTCGACATAAGGAAGGCGGCTCTCAAGTTGAAGCGGCTCACAAAGGCTCGTAACATACTCTTGAAACAGGGAAGAAATGGCCTATCCATTCTGAGTGAAGATTTGAAGATGACCTATTATCCACCATTCGGGAATGTAGAGGTGGCTGATGTGACAGGTGCAGGGGATACGGTGCTTGCTGCATTTACCCTTGCTGTGAGCGCCGGTATCTCTGTGAAGAAGGCGGCACTTTTTGCAAATATAGCCGGTGGCATCAAGGTACAGAAGCGTGGCACTGTCCCTGTAAGTAACAGGGACATACTGAGAGGGATCAATGGCAGGAAAGTATAGAAGCAGGGCTCAACTGGGTCGCATTGTAAAGAGACTGAAGAGAGAGGGGTACAGAGTTGGTCTTATAAATGGTGTTTTTGATCTGATCCACGCCGGGCATATCGATATAATAGAGAGGGCAAAGAGGGTGTGTGACTATCTTATCGTGGCAATCAACTCTGATTCCTCAACTCGCAGGTTGAAGGGGAAGGGGAGGCCTGTATTGAAAGAGGAGGAGAGGATCAAGATCATCTCTGCCCTATCAGATGTAGACTTTGTAACTGTGTTTGATGAGGATACAGCCGATAAGACACTTGAGATCATAAAGCCTGATTTTCACATAAAAGGGATCGAATACAGGGGTAAGACACTGCCTGAATCAAAGACTGACAAAAAATACAATATCAAGGTGATTCTGCTCGGGAGTAAGAAGCTCAATTCTACCACTGATATCATCAAAAAAATTAAGTCTATATGATATCCGCCTTTGTGATTACCTGCAATTCAGAGCGATATCTGAGAAGATGTCTAAATTCGATCTCCTTTGTAGATGAGATAATAATAGTAGATTCTAACAGCACTGATTCTACTCTCTCGATTGCAAAGGAGTTTGGTGCTAAGGTGTTTACTATGGATTTTCATAACTTCTCCGAGAAGAAGGAGTTTGCAAGGACTCAGTGCAGTTACGAATGGATACTGAACCTCGATGCAGATGAATATCTCCCCCAAGAGACGGTTGAGGAGATACAGATGGCGGTACAGGATGAGAGATATGATAGTTATCTCATACCATTCAGGACATTTTTTAAGGACAGGGAAATAAGATGGGGGAGACACAGAAATGAGAGTCATATAAGGCTCTTCAAAAGAGATCTGAGGTTCAATAGAGTCTCTGTTCACGAGAAGATTGTGGGGGCAAGGAATACAGGTAGGATAAAGAATCCCATCATTCACACCCCATACGAGGACTTCAGTGATATAAGGGAACGGACTTACAGAAATGCGACCCTTGCCGCACAGGACAAGGCGGAGGTCAATATCCTTCTCCTTCTGGTTTTTACAATCTTTAATCCGCTCTTCAGATTCATCAAGGAATATATATTTTGTCTGGGTCTTCTTGATGGCATATTAGGTCTTTGTCTCGCCTATCAGAGCTCAAAAGAGGTATTCCTGAAATACTCTCTTGCAATCAAGATGAAATATTTTGGGTGAGAATTACTGATAAAAGGGGGAAATGAAGAAATAAGAAATGGGAAAGAGGTCTATAGACAGATTAATTCCTAACCCACAGAAATCATTTGAAATTTTCAATTTTAATGGTATAATATTAACACCTTACAGGAGGTTATTGTGAGCCCGGTAGACAGTAAAATAATTAGATTAGGAATCATAGGGGCAGGTTCATTCGTCCAGAGTGACTATCTGCCAAACTTTTCAAGGATACAGGGTGTCAAGATCTCAGCTATTTGCGGGAATACGCCTGAAAAGGTCAAGGCACTGGCGAGTAAATACGGAATAGCAGGGGCATACACTGACTGGCGGGATATGCTGAATATAGTACCCTTAGATGCCGTTGCAATCGCTACCCCCAACTATCTTCACGACATACAGGCAATTGAGGTATTAAAACACGGATACCATGTATTTGTAGATAAACCTATGGCAATCACCCTTGGAAGGGCAAAAAAGATGGTAGCCCTTGCCAAGGCGACTAAGAAGATACTGATGATAAATCAGAGCAAGAGGTTCTCCCCTATCTTCCTCACTGCAAAGGATTTCATCATAAAAGGCGGGATCGGGAAGATCTACACTATGAATCTGAGAATTGGCCACAGTGGCCCGGACTCAGATGAAAATAGGGGGGACTGGTTCTTTGATAAGAAGAGATCAGGTGGCGGTGCCATCCTCGACCTTGGAATCCATATGGTAGATCTGGCAAGGTTTTTGACCAATGATGACATTATTGAATCATATAATGTATTTACCCAGCTTGTGAAGCGAGGGGATGTGGAGGACAATGGAATTCTAATTGCTAAGACCAAGGAGGGTGTGATACTCTCTGTAGAGGCATCCTGGACATCATTCAGGTCTGAGTCCTCAGTGACCATTTACGGAGAGAATGGAGTTCTCTATATAACAGAATTCCCCGAGAAGAAGATAGAGTTTGTGAACACAAAGGGCAAAAGAGAGGCTCTTAAAATACTCTCAAAACTACAACCTTATGAGACCAATCCATACCAGCACTTCATCTCCTGTATAAGGGGTGAGACACAGTGCAGGAGTGAGGGATTTGATGTGATAAAGTCCCTCAGGGTCATAATCAAAAAGTAGATTTACAGGTTCATCAGGGTTTTATATCTCAAGTTCTGAGGGCTTAAGAGTCGCTTTATTTTTTCATCTTTTCAACCGCCCTCTTTGCTGCTGTGATGAATGGCCTTGTAGAAATCTCCTCGCCAGTGGCATTCTTCATCCAGAGGTCGGGGAGTATTGAGCCGGATTTGCACATCCTCTCCATCTCCACCCCGAGGTTCTTCCCCCTGATATAACTCTCGATCTGGAAGTCGATTATGTGCCCGAGTGGATAATCCGGGAGATAGAGGGCGGCATCAATCATATGGGAATATATAGCGAGTATTGGCTCATCCTTGCTCTTGAATATCGGGGCGTAGTATTTATTCCAGACATCCTTTGCTATCTCTATAACCGCCTTCTTGAGTTCTTGAGGTGTCGCATCGGGGTGTTTATACATCCATCTCCAGACATACATATCCACGAGGGATACGCCAGCGATCTCATATGTAGCCCAGAACTTCTCGAGCACCTTCAGGTTCTCCGATTCCTCATCGGGTTTATCAAGTCCGAGTATGAAGAGGTCTCTCGATTGAAACATAAAGGCGAAGGACTCGGTAAAGGCTGTATTGGGGACTCCTCTCAATGGGTAATAATCGATCCTGTTGAGTGTGAAGACCTGCTCCACGCAGTGTCCGAGCTCGTGCATTGCAATATTAAACCCCTTATAGTTCATACCATCTTTTGGTACACGGGTTCTTAAGTGAGCCTTGTCCGCTCTCATCTCTGCCCCCATTGCGTGTCCTGCCCCCCTTGCCGGGTCCACCTCTATATGAGCGGCGAGGAATTCTGCGGTCTGGTTTGAAAAACCCAATTTTGTCAGGATATTCGGTATATCCTTCTTGAATGCCTCGAGGGTCGGATACCTCTCTCTCACGATTTTATCCAGCTCCTCCTCTTTGTATCTGGCATTGGGCTTAAATCCAGCATACCAGATGTCAAAGGGTCTCAACTTCCTGTTGAGTCTCTTCTCAATCAAACGGCCAATATCCTTTAATACATCAGAGGTGAGAATGGAGACCAGAAGACCCTCTACTTTCTCCTCAGGTATCTGCCTGTCTCTGTTGAATCTCCTCAATATGTGGGTATTTGCAAGGGGGGTGTATCGATCCACGAGCCTCTCAGCCTCAAAGACCTTCTTCAGGTTTTCGTACCTTACAGAGTCCTCCTCTTTGAATGCAATCTGCTGATTCTTATCCGGGGTGTAGAGCCTGTTCTCAAACGGGTCGTAGAGGTATCTGTCACTATTTATAAACTCTCTGGGGATGCTCCCATCTATTATCCGCTTCATTACCTGATAGATCATCTCCTGCCTCTTGAGTCCGTCCTTGCTGGCGTACTGTGCCTTGAGTTCATCTCTCAAACCCCAGTGGGATATGAGTTTCAAACCCTTCGGGAATAGAGTCTCACCTTTGTGAACCAGATTCCCCATATAGATATTGTATTCACTGATATAGTTGTCTACACGGGTAAAGACCTCGTTTACCTTCTGATTTACATCTGAGGGTATCCTGTCTCTGAAAGGCTCAGAGAGCCTTGCGTATGCCCACGCCTTCCTGTCCCAGTCCTTCGAGAGGGTCATCTTCTCATTTAGTTCATAGGGAGGGAAATTTAGGAGCATAATAAAGGCGATTTTATTCTTGAAGAAATCATCAATTATATGGGCGGCGGGGTTGTACTCAGCGAAGATGTAGTCCACCTTGAGGGGTTCTCCCATATCGAGTTGCAGGGGTTTAGAAAACTCCCTGGAAATCACAAGCATACTCCCGTTCAGTACCTCCATATTATTCACGA
>Ga0123519_10003908_pt1 | contig 24448 bp, 28 predicted proteins | sample YelNatPaOPRAMG02_FD_87396 | JGI IMG/M metagenome (GOLD analysis project Ga0123519, IMG submission 87396) | Hot spring microbial communities from Yellowstone National Park - Yellowstone National Park OP-RAMG-02 (version 2) | ecosystem: Environmental > Aquatic > Thermal springs > Hot (42-90C) ...
GATGTTTAGACTAATTTCTCATAGAACGGCCTGTAGAGCGGGATGAGACACATTCTTGCGAAAATTGCTCCAGTGGCTTCCCAGGCCGATTCATGGAAAATTAGTCTAAACTCCAATTCAGAACGCCCATGCACCTGGGCATAGTTGTCGGCAATACACTCAAGCCATTGTCCATCAATAAAGGCATAGATGATACCCATGTCATATGGCTCAAAGCGCACAGGGACAGAGCTGTCTGCGATGTCTTTAGCATGCATGCGTTCATTCCAGTACTGGAGACCATTGACAGTGATCCCACGGCTGGAGCTGATCTTCGCCAATCCTGTACGAGTTGTGGGCCGCGTCGGCATCAGAAAGGCTTCTGAATAGGAAATAATGCGATGGTCACGAGCGCCCGCAAGTTGCATGCTTTGGGCATAGGCTTCACGTGGGCTTTGGAAGAGCGTACCGTGTTCCATCTGGTCATAGTACTCATGCACATAGTCGCGCAGATGCATGGTGAGCCGCTCTAGCGTCCAGACCGCGAGGCGTCTTGGATCTACTTCGCGGGTCATCTGGCGTGGAATTCTACTTGCCTGCGTATTGCCACGGAGCTGCTGGATGAAATCCGTCTGCGTTTTTCCGAAGAGGCACTCAATCACTGCCCCTGCATGCGGCCCTGCGGCAGGACGTTCAATTTTCGTGATAAAACATTGCGCGAGCAGGGCTTCAAAATAGACACTTTCAAAGTCAGAACCATGATCGACCACGAGTTCTTGCGGCAACCGTCCATAACGCTGAACGCAGAGGCGAAAAGCCATCATGGCAGAGCGATAACTGGGTTCCTCATAACTGACATGGGCAGCCAGGATACGGCGACTGTAGCATCCGTCAGAAACGTGAGCCAGGGCCGCGCCAAGGGCTTTCCGGTAATAGAAGGTACCAGCGCAATATCAAGCTGGGTATGATCTAAATGGGCGATGGCAAAGGGACGTTCTCCATGTCGTGGCCTGGTCTGATCCAAATAGAAAAACCAGGGCCGTTCTTGGTAAGCGGCACGCTTGCCGCGCCGTGCAACTGTTACCTCTGGCGTGGTGAACTGCTTCCGTTCACGATAAAACGTCGCCAAACTCACTGGCGAAATCTTCTGCTTGAGGCATTCTTCGCGGTAGAGTGCATATACCGCAGCAGCCCGTTTTGGTTGAGGAACCGCATAATGATTTTTGAGGAAAGCCTGGAGCAACTTTTTCGAGGCGGTTTCGACATGGGGTGCACGGTTGCCCCACCGAGCAAAATTGCCCAAAGGGCCAAGATATTCGTATCCATACGTTACCTCCGCCTGCCGAAAATCTCTCAGCCTGTTCTGGGCTGATTTCGTGGAATTGCCCCAGAAAATGGCCGCCACGTACAACCACCCTTCGGCAGTCTCCACCGCATTGGTATCGGTGACCCACTTCACATTGGGGAGTTCAGCAGCAAAGTCCCGCTTGAGTGTGTTGGGCGCAAAGCGAGCCTGCAGATCGCTGCTCGTCGTCGGTTTGCGCGTCCGCTTGACAGCGGCACTGATGCCCAGCTCATGCATCAACCGCGCAACCCACTTGCGTGAGGTGTGTACGCCTCGCGCTTTGAGGATCGCATGATGCGTGGAGAGCCGTAGACCTGGCGATGCTCCTGGTAGATCTGCTGAATAGTAGCGGCGAGCCTGGCATCTTCTCGTGCATGCTGGGACACCTCGCGGTGTTTCCAGGCAGGCATAATAGCCACTCTCCGAGACATCCAATACCTGACATAGCAAGCGGATCGGCTACTCCTGGCAGTGCTCGGCAATGAATTGAAAGGTTACACTTGGCTGCTCGAAAAGATGCCGATAGCTTTTTTTATGATATCACGCTCCTGCCGCAGTAATTCATTCTCTCGCTTGAGACGACGAAGTTCCTCCTCTTGGAGCATTTGATACCCACTGCCAGGAAAGGCCTGCTCCCCGTGTTCCGAGAACAGCTTACACCAATGGTGCAATGTACTGTCCGCAATCCCCAGATCCCGTGCAATCTGCGCTAAGGGTTTATCGCTGGTTTTGGCTAGTTGAACGGCTTCTCCTTTGAATTCTCGTGTAAAAGTTCTCTGGGTCTTCTGCATGGTCTTTTCCCTCTCCGTGGCAGTCCACTTCTTCAAGTTTACCTGCTCCAGTTTTCTGGGTCAAGACCACTTGCTAGAATGGGAAAGCCCTGGGTCTCTTGAGAGTGCACTAGGCAGATAGAAGTGCATATGATATGCTGAGAAAACAGGGATAAGGGAACATCGTAAGGGAAAGGAGAGAAGACTAATGGAGATTGGAACGAGGAATCAGCGTGAAGAAGAGCCATGGTCGGAAAGAAGCGTCACATCCCCCAGTGTCAGTATTATCATACCAACCACCCGTCCTACACAGGTACAGGCCACCCTGGCTACTCTGCTCACACAACACTATGATGGACATATAGAAATTATACTTGTCGGAACAGGCGTGACAGCGTTACAGCAACAGCGGCCAGTACACGTAGTGGATTGTGAGATAACCAGGGAACCAGGGCGAGCGCGCAATACAGGTGCCTCCCACGCACAAGGAACCGTGCTCCTGTTCCTGGACGATGATTGCCTGGTAGCACAGGACTGGGTAGAACGCAACGTCCGGGCATTAGCAGAGCCACGGGTGGGCATCGTGGGAGCGCGCATCCAGGGCGTCTCGCCGCGTTTCTTTGCTCGATGTCACGATTTCACTAATTTCGGGGCCTATCAGCCCCCTGTGACGCGGGAGATCGCTGTGGCATCCGCCAGTATGGGCATCAGGCGTAGACTCTTCGAACAGATAGGAGGTTTTGATGCGGAAATGCGTTCAGGAGAAGATATGGAGTTATGCGCCCGCGTGCAACAAGCAGGCTATCGCACCCTCTACCAACCTGCTATTATCGTTCGCCATCACCATGGACGGCAGAACCTGCGGCACTTTCTCCACTACAATTATCAGCATGGTCGGTGGAAAGGCTTGCACTCCAATAGCTCCTTCTCCAGCGCTCACTGGCAACAGGTCTGCCTTACCCATCTGCATACCCCTACCCTCTATCTAGGCTGCATCCCCGTATTTGCTCTCCTGGCAACGGTACGCCTTGTCCTGCTCAATGTGCGTAGTACTCCCCACGTTCTGCTCTACGCCCCCTTCATGCTGCTCGGTAAACTGGCCTATCAGCTCGGCATTTTTGTGCATCTTGTGCGAGAGGGAAAACACTAACGCGCTCCCCAACATACATGTGTTATAGTAGAGTAGCAAAAAACTTTGCTTTACAGCAGACAGAAAGGTAGCTTGCTATGTCCAATCCTAATCCACACGCTGAAAACTTCGCACAGGACCGCTATCAGCAGATGCTCTACCGCCGATGTGGAAATTCTGGCCTCAAACTACCAGCAATTTCCTTAGGAGCATGGGAAACCTTCGGCGGCTATCGCGGCGCAGAAGTCGCGCGCTCATGCCTCTATCGCGCCTTCGACCTGGGTATCACCCATTTCGATCTGGCCAATAACTATGGGCGTCCGCCCGGCAATGCAGAAACCGTTGTCGGCACGATCCTCAAGGATATGCCCCGTGACGAACTTATTATTTCCACCAAAGCCGGTTACTATATGTGGCCCGGTCCATACGGCGAATGGCTCTCAAAAAAATATCTGATTGCCAGTCTGGATCAATCCCTCAAACGGCTCGGACTCGATTATGTCGATATCTTCTACGCTCATCGTCCAGACCCGGAAACTCCTCTCGAAGAAACAATGGCCACTCTCGATCTGATCGTCCGTCAGGGTAAGGCGCTCTATATCGGTGTTAGCAATTTCTCTGGTGCCCAGTTTGAACAAGCCGTGCAGGTGGCTCAGCAAATGCATTTAACTCCCATTCTCATCCACCAGGCTCGCTATAACTTACTTGACCGCCGTGTCGAATATAATTTGCTTGACCACACAAAACGCACTGGTACCGGCGTTATTGCCTTTAGCCCCTTAGCACAGGGCCTGCTCTCCGATAAATATCTCGGCGAAAACATTCCTTCCGACTCGCGCGCTGCTGCTTGGTGGGATGAAAACAGCCGAGAAAGAATTCTTACCGACGATACCTTGAGCAAAGTACGTCGTCTCAATGCTATCGCACAAGAACGTGGTCAGACACTGGCTCAGATGGCACTCTCCTGGCTCCTACGCCGCTCAGAGATCACCAGCGTCCTTATCGGAGCCTCCAAAGTGAGACAGATTGAAGAAAATGTGGCCGCGCTCCAGGCCCCACCCTTCAGTCAGGAAGAACTCAAAGCTATTGATGAGATCACCCTGTTGCCCCCACACGACTAGCCTGCTTGCCAGACAAAACTTATTACAGGGCTTGTGGGATTTTTCGTTAGGCCGACATATAATAAAACATAGACGTACAAAGCAACGTTAGTTACCCTGCAAGGAGGTACATCTTGGCCAGAACAACAGAGAACCCTCGCGTCGCCGCGATTTGTGCCAGTATCGAATCCTCTTACCATGAATTAAATGAATTAATTGAAACACAACTTTCTCATCTCAACCCCGAACTTCTCTATCGTGAACCTGCACCCCAGGAGTGGACATTAATGCAGAGCCTAGCTCACGTTGCCGAATTTATGTCCTATTGGGGTCACGAAGTTGCACAACTGGTCGCCCAACCTGGTAGAAATTTTGGACGTACACAGCAGCATGAAGGACGACTCGACGCCATCAACCAGCATGCCCATGACACACTCGACCAGATGCGCAATGAGCTACCTGAGAGCTACCAGCAACTTATCCAGGTTATCGATAGTTTACGCGACGGCGATCTTGAACTGACCGGCCACCACGTTAAATTTGGTCCCCAAACTCTCGGCTGGTTTATTAGAGAATTTATCACAGATCACTTAACCGCTCATCTCACACAGATGAGAGCCGCGCTCAGCCAACTCTACACGCAACCATAAAGGAAAAAGGAGAGAACGGCGAGGGTAGGCGTTCTCTCCTTTTTCCTTTGTTGCTATGCCTTATCAATCTCGCTTAGTAGCACCTCTCTACCCTGCAACGCCGATACATAGCAAGCATCAATAATCTGCGTGCGCCGTAAACCCTCCCGCCCGGTATACTGTGACCAGTTCCCATCACGAACAGCCTCGATAAAGCCGCGCACCACAGCCGCATGGCCCTCACCTTTGGTCAGCCGTGGTTGAAGCGTAGCAGGCGCGTCCGCAACATCAATAAAGATACGTAGTGTGTCCTCAAAGCTATAGTTATGCACCTTAATCTCCGCACCACCATTTGTCCCATACAATATCACGCCAAAATCATCGCTAGCATCACCATATATCGCCCAACTCGTTTCTAAAAACAATGTCCCACCAGTCGAAAGCCGTAAAAAAGCTATCCCTATATCTTCTACCTCAAAAATACTGCCTGTACCGAACTTTCTGGCCCCTTTATCTACACCGCGCCCCACCTTGCCTAATTCATTATAAGTGGAAGCCGAGGCAGTTATCACCTCCGGTTCTCCCAGCAGATAAAGCGCCATATCCAGCACATGCACACCCAGATCGATCAATGGGCCTCCACCAGACAACCCCTTATTCACAAACCACGAGCCTCGTCCTGGAATGCCAGTCCTGCGCATCCAGCTAGCCTTTGCATAATAAATGTGCCCCAACATCCCTTCATCTATCACCTGTTTGAGAACACGCACATCCTCACGCATACGATGATTGAACACTACCTGCAATATCCGATTCGCTCTCGCCGCCGCCTCCACCATCTCCATCGCCTCCCGACTATTACGCGCCAGAGGCTTTTCACATAAAACATGCATTCCACGCTCCAGAGCTGCAATCGCAATAGGCGCGTGCAAATAATTCGGTACACAAACACTCACAGCATCCAGATCTTCACGCCGCAGTAGATCACCATACTCACGATACAAGTGAGGCACGTTGTAGCTCGTACCAAGTAGCGCCAGCCTGTCCTCTTCCAGGCCCGCCAGCGCCACTACCTCCACATTCGGCAGTTGTCGATAGTTCTTCAGATGCGTTTCGCCACCAAAACCCAGCCCGATCACGCCTACACGGATCGGATGTGTCACCTGTTCCTCATATCCGGCCAATGCTCAACTCCTTCTCAAGGTCCAATCTCATCCTCATCTCAGGTCACACTTCATACTATGACCTTCATTCAGTGTATCCTATCTCCACTCCAAAGAGCAAGGAAACGTTTCCAGAAAGATCGCTATGGATAATGTTGTATACTAATACAAGGGTTCAATGCTTGAATCTTTGCTCCACGCAAACGCATGGAAGTCTCTGCAGCATAATCGAGGAGTTACATGAAAGCAAAAACACGGGTTGGCGTTATTGGTTGCGGCCAGATCAGTTCCATTTATTTCCAGGCCCCCCAGACCTTTGATACTCTTGATATCGTGGCTTGCTCTGATCTGGATATGGATCGTGCCTTAAGTCAGGCCAGGCGCTTCGATATCGCCAAAGTATATACCAGCGAAGAACTTTTAGCCGACCCAGACATCGATGTGGTTCTCAACCTCACCATCCCGGCGGCCCATGCCGAGATCGGTATGGCCGCCCTTAAAGCCGGAAAATCTATCTACGGAGAAAAACCCCTCGCGCTCAACCGTACCCAGGGACAGGCTCTCCTGCAATTGGCCCGCGAGAAACAACTGCGCGTTGGCAGTGCCCCCGATACTTTCCTCGGTGGTGGCCTCCAAACCTGCATTAAACTAATTAACGAGGGTGCTATCGGCAAACCAATAGCAGCAACCGCCTTTATGATGGGGCATGGCCCCGAACGATGGCATCCCAACCCGGACTTCTTCTATCAGCCCGGCGCTGGCCCACTTTTTGATATGGGGCCATACTATCTCACCGCCCTCATCGCCATGATGGGACCAGTCAAGCGCGTTACCAGCTCCGCCCAGACCACCTTCCCAGAACGTGTCATCACCAGCGAGCCACTCAACGGCACCCGCATCACCGTCAACACACCTACCCATATTGCTGGCATCCTGGATTTCGCCAACGGAGCCGTCGCTACGATGATTACTAGCTTCGATATCTGGCACCATCAACTCCCCCACATCGAAATTTACGGGACAGAGGGTTCCTTGAGTGCACCAGACCCTAACACCTTCGGTGGCCCTGTCTATATCCGTGGTGCCCATGATACCTCCTGGCAGGACGTCACTATCACTCATGGCTATACAAAAAATTCACGCGGCATCGGCCTGGCTGATATGGCCTACGCCATGCATACCCGCACCACCCATCGAGCCAACGGTGACCTGGCGTACCATGTGCTGGACATTATGCAGTCATTGCTTGAAGCTTCTCAAGAAGGCAAACATATCATGCTCAGCAGCACCTGCGAACGCCCTGCCCCTTTGGATGCTCAAAATCCCTGGCCTGAACTGTAACGACTCTCCCCACCTGGAAGAAGCACCGCCAATAGTTGAGCGGAGATATCTGACATCAGAAACCACATATCTAGCGCTGGTTCCCCACTCCAGTGGATTGCTAATATGGCAGGTTCCCATTCCTCTCCTGAAGCGATATTACCAGCATATCGCTTCACAGGTCATATTATCCCAGCGAGACAGGTCGTTCCATGATATACGGGAGGCTGCGCCGTGGCTCCGTGAAGCACTTGTGCAAATAGGAGAGCAACCGGAAAATGGATAAGGAACAAGCTGCCGCAGATGATCTCATCCGTCTTCATCCCGTAATGAGTTGATAATTGATGAGTTTGTTCCCCTTCAGATTAACCAGTACAGCACGTAAATTCCCATCTCCATACTCGCTTCCTGGATTGATGCATACTGTCCGGCCCAACTTGCTTACTGCACGCGACTCGTGAACATGTCCATGCAGGGAGAGGAGCGGTTGGTAGCGTTCGATGGCTGCGCGTACTGCCCTGCTGCCGACAGGGCCGGTCGCCACATCTCCGGCAACAACGAGGGGTTTCAGATTGGCATCAAGCAAGGGAGCCGTGTCCAGCCCACTTGCATAAGGAGGGACATGAAGATTGAAAATGGCCCGTTCGGGAGCGTGTAGCTGGTTTGCCATCCCTTCTATAAACATCCCAAGCTCTTCATCTGGGATATCTCGTGGCGCATGCCAGGGAGTAGTATTGGCAAAACCCGCACTGATCATCTCATGTTCATCATCAATCATAACAACATGCCCCTCTGGCATTTCGACATAGGAGGCACGCTTGAGAACATCAACTATTTCCGGTTCGTCATCGTTGCCAGCATCAATAAAGCAGCGCACAGCGCTTCCGCCCAACCGCTCCTCGGCTATCTCACACCAGCGTTGCACACTCTCAACCATCAAACGTGTGAAGAGCTTATCAACAAATGTGCGGTCAGTTTCCATGATAGCTAGCTCCTCAGGCGTTGTACGGTAGGGATATGCTCCCGCATGACGTACCTTTCGCTCAAAAGCAGTCAGCGCCTCTTCAGAATCAAGCGTTACCATCTCACCGAGAAACGTCGCACGGTAGTAGTCAGCCTGTGAACCGGGCTGGCGCACGATGGGTACCAGCGCCTTACCAGTAATATCCCCACCAAGAATGAGGACATTCGCCTGGTAAAATTTCGCAGCATTGATGAATTTCATAAAGCAGCGTTCCGACCCATGAATATCGGTGGCGAAGAAAATCGTGGTTCGGCGGCTCATCCCGTCCTCTCCTCTCTTCTGAGCCAGGTAACTATCACTAGAACATGATAGCTCCACCCGTCACATTAATAGCTTGCCCAGTCATATACGCGGCACGATCACTCAGCAGGAACACGACCACGCGCGCCACATCCTCTGGTTCCTCTAACCTTCCTAATGGAATAGCACGAAGGTAATCTTGTCGCACCTCATCGGGTGTCATGCCACGAAGCTTTGCCTCCCACATAACTTCGCGCTCTTGCATGGAGGTTCGTACATAGCCAGGGCAGACAGCATTGACGCGAATCCCATGCCCTGCTGTTTCGAGCGCCAGCGCCTGCGTGAAGCCGATGACTGCAAATTTCGAGGCCGAGTAGTGAGCCAGCAGAGGTGCCGCTTTCTTCCCAGCCATCGAAGCAGTATTGACGATACTACCACCACAGCGTTGACCAAGCCAGTAGCGTACCTCAGCCTGGCAACAAAGAAAAACTCCTTTCGCATTGACATCCATGTTGAAATTCCAATCATCTTCCGTGAGATCAACAACCCTCGCCATAGATGAGACACCAGCATTATTGACAGCCAGTTCCAGACCCCCAAGACGATTCACTGCCTCCTCAACCTGGGCAGCAATCCCTCTAGCATCACGCACATCAAGCTGACCAGCAAAAATACGCGCTCCCTCTCGAAAACGTTCTGCCTCTCCTGCCACCTGTCGCGCCGATGCTCCATCAAGATCAGTGATATACAGGTCTGCCCCCTCACGAACCATCTCTAACGCAATAGCACGACCAATGCCAGTTCCTGCACCCGTAATAAATCCTCGTAAACCAGCAAGTAGCATAGATATTCCTCCTTCATACTCCTACAAAAAGGGGGCCAGCTTGGGATTCTAGTCATGTTGCCTTCCATCTTCCCTGTGCTATCTAGTTCTATCTAGTTTGCCCAGTTCTGGCAAGAGCGTTTGCAGTCGCGTGTAGAGATCACGGTAGAGTTCAAAGCCCTTGCAATAGCGTTCGGCATCCCTCGCATGAGGCTCATAGAGCGGCCCCTGAACAATGAAACGGTGGATGTCAGTCCAATCATCAAACAGACCCGTTCCCATTGCAGCCACATACGCTGCCCCGAGTGCCGAACTCACCTCATCCCCAACTACCTGCACTGGCTGATTCATCACATCCGCTGCAATCTGCATCCAGAGCTTGCTCCGACTGCCACCATCGCTGGCATACAGATACCTGATGGGGCGATGAGCTTCACGGAGCACGGCAAGGTGGTGCGCAAATCCGTAGCACACCGCTTCCAACACAGCGCGATAAAGATGCGCACGTGTGTGATGCAACATCACACCAGCAAAAACACCGCGAGCAGTTGCATCAAAAAGAGGTGTCTTCTCACCTAAAAAATAAGGTAAAGCAACGATTCCACCAGAACCAGCAGGAATAGCCTCTGCTTCAGCATCAAGAGCCGCCAGAGACATACCGGCGGTCAGTTCCCTGGCAAACCATTTGACCAACGAGCCGCTTGCCGCCATGCAACCATTAATGAGTGTCAACCCAGGAACATCATGATAATCAAAGTAGAAATGTGGATCAGGGTCAAGATGGCTGTCGCAGTACAGAATATCGCCCGCTCCTCCAAATTTCAGCAATACGTCACCGGGCTGTGTCAGGCCAGCAGCAAGCGCCGCAGCAACATGATCGGCACTACCCGCTACAACAGGCGTTCCCTCTCTCAGTCCTGTCTGCCTGGCCCCCTCCACGCTAATACCACCCACAATCTCGGTTGGATGCCGAACCTGCGGAAGGATGTGCGGATCGATCCTTGCCTGCTCCAGATATGGCCTATGCCAGCAATGCCGCCGCACATCGTACAGCCCACTCTCGACTGCCCAGTTCTCCTCAAGAGAAAGTTGACCTGTCAGACGATAGACAATGAAATCGTAAGAGCCAAGCAAGGAAGCAACTCGCTTTATCACCTCTGGCTCGTGCTTAAACAGCCAGCGCCACTTCGGCCCGATATTCTGTTGGTTAGGGACACCTCCGGTAATCGCGTAAAACTCCTGCGTATCAATCTCCGCTCGTAGCTCCTCGACTTCGACGACCGTTCGCGCATCATTCTGCTGGATGCTGCGCCGAAGCGGTCTGCCAGAGGAATCCAGCAGAACCATCGCAGGAACCATGCCTGAAACACCAACGCCAGCAATATATGCAGCAGGTACACTGTGCAGTAATTCTCGAACAGCCTCGACAACTGTAGTCCACCAGTGTCCTGGCTCCTCCTCAGCCCAGCCGGGGTAAGGCGAGAGCAACTCGTGAGGCCGCTCTGCCTGAGCAACCACACCGCGCTCCCGCTCTAGCACAACCGCTTTGAGCGCAGTCGTACCGACATCAATACCAAGTACGTATGTCGCCTCCATGATCAGTCCTCACCCTGTTCACGTGCCACTCGCACCTCTTCCATAAAACGCCGCACACGCTCCGGGTCAACCGGATTCCAGGTGTAGCCCTCAGATTTCAAACCTGTCCCGACAATAACACCATCCGCTATACTCAACGTCGCACGCACCGTTTCGATCTTTACCCCCGTATTGGCCAGCACAGGCGTCGCAGGAACCGCCGCTTTAGCTTCCCGAATGTGTGACAGATTCACTTCAGCACCCGCCATCGGGCCAGAAATAAGGATCGCATCAGCCAGTGAGGACACGACAACGCTGCGGGCCAGAACTCCGATGGGCCGTTGCGCCAGTGGTCGGGCAAATTCCGGCTCGATATTAAAGAAGAGACGAATATGCTCCCCTCCAATCTGGCAGCGATAATCCAGTGCGGTAGCCGCATCGGGATGCCACAAACCCATGTCACTGTCGTAGACGCCTGTGAACACCTCACGTACAAAACTGGCTCGCACGGCCTGTGCAACAGCCAGCGCGGCCATAGGATCCCACAACAGGTCAACCCCGTAGGGCAACCAGATATGCGGGCGTAGCTCGCCAATCACCGCTGCCATTGCAGCAATGGACGCACGGTCGGTACGCAGCGGATAGGGACGATCTCCCTCATTACAGAATAGCAGGCCGTCCACTCCTCCTTCCTGCAATATATCCAGATCACGGCGGAGTGCCTCAGCAATGGCTCTTACCCCTCCTGCCCTGTCATACAATGGACGCCCCGGTAAAGGAAGTAGGTGCATCATTGCAATAACTGGTTTGCGACGCCCGAAAAGCTCTTCCATGACGCCCTGATGATCGTTACTGATGTTAGGCATATCAAGAATCTCCCTGGTTCAAGTAGAACTGAAGATGAACGAAGCCTTGCAGGTAGTATACGCCCTACCAGAAGACATCGGCTACTCCGGGGGTATCTCCTGGAATGCTGCTTTCAACTGAATACCTTGCCGCTTTCGCACATAGCGCACCACCAGGTAGTAGATCACACCTATCATGGGAACGGCGAATGCCTCTATCATCGACAGCACACTGATTTGCCCAAAAACTGTTGTTGTAAAGGCAACATAAAGGACGAACGCCCAACTCACCAGCATGATCACGCCAGCAATGGTAAGCCAGGGAACACTTGCCACCTTCGCCCGCACCATCGTGGGTGCCTCATTGAAGAGATGTGGCCGTGTGTACGGCATGATAATCGCTGCAACAGCTACAGCTATAAAGGCAAGTGCCATCACCGCTATCACGTTGATTAACAAGGCACTCAGTCCCTGATAGACGTTCATATAGTTCAGGAACTCGATCCAGATGGCCACAATAACAGTCGCAATGAGCGGAGTATGCAAATGCTCATTCACTTCTGCCACAGCAGATGGTGCTAAACGATCAAACGACCAGGCAAAAAGGTTGCGTGTGGCAATGAGAAAACCGGTAGGAGTCCACCAGAGGACAGACAGAACAAAACAAGCAGCAACAAAGACCTGCAAGAAGCCTGGCAAGGACAGAAATTTCACCAGCGATGGCAGGTAAGGCGCGAAAGCGAGCGGCGAATGCGTAGTATTGAAGCCAAGGTAGACAAGAGACCCGAAATCCGAGAATCCGTAGGTATAGTAGACTAGCGCAGTCGCCAATACATAGAGGACAGCACTGATCACAAGTGCTCCCATGATCGAGGTTGTCGCCGTCCGTCGCACATTTTTGATCTCACCTGCAAAGTAACCTGTCCACTGAAAGCCCGTAAAGACCTGAAAGGCATAGATCATGGCGAAGATGGTTCCGGCCCAGTCAATGCCATTTCCTGGCGCATAGCCCGCTTTACTGGCTACATGAATGACCTGACTGATGGTCATCCCGCCATGAGCATTAAAGTTGGCAACAAAAGCCGTATGCCCCGTAATAGCTAGACCAATGAACCAGATAAGCATTCCTAGCCAGACGATAGCGAAGGTCACGGCCATGTAGCGGGCTACGCGCTTTGTCCCCAGAATCATTAAAGCCGCAAACGCAGCAGTCAAAACGGTAGCGATAAGAAACTGGGTCAGAGGACTGGGATTCCATGGGAAGCCAGCAACATAGGCCAGGCTGGGCAGCATCAAGGTCATCATGGTGGTAAAGTTGAACGAAATCCAGGTTGTGAAGACAAATGTGAGAGAGAGATTGGTCAGAAAACCAATGCCAGGCCCCAGCACCCGACTGACCCAGACGTAATCCCCGCCGGAACGTGGCATAGCTACGGTGAAGAAGAGGTAGACCAGGCCAAAACAAAACACCAGGGGAATGGAAAACAAAAATGACAGTAAGATATTGGCCCGCGGCCAAAATGTCGGCGCAAACGAAAGAACCTGGGTGATGCCCACCGGGATGAGAACAGCAGAGAAAACCAGGTTGAAGGCATCAAAAGGAGAGAGTTCACGCACCAGTCCCGTTGCATTGCGCACAAATGTGGTTGGCGAGCCGGAACCCTTTGAAGATGATCCTGTGACCGTAGACATCTGTTTCTCCTAGTTCACTAGACAGACACAAGCAGAGTATGCCTGCAAACCAACGTACCTACGATGAACTATACATGCTCTCAGCTAAAAATGAGCATGTTTCATCAAAAAGCAAACATCACCTCCTTTCCAGTACAAAATGCTTCTGTGCAGATATAGTTTGGAGTGTGAGCTTCGTGTATGTACCGTGCAAACCCACGAACGGCAGGTAACACCTGATAGCTGCATGAACGGTCATTGAGTCAACACGTTCGAAGCTCGTCTGCCCCAAACAGGTTTGCCTCCTAAGCAATACATCTAATTCCGGTACGCCATCCAGCATGCTCTGGAAAAGAAGAACATAGCAATGCTGAATAAGTGTTTCAGGCGGCTCGATCTGCGCCGTTAAAAGATCAATACGTCGCACTAACTCATCTTTGCCCCCTTCACATAGCATATACCTCTGCATCGATTTTGACCAATCCAGGCTAAGTATCTCACAACCAATCGTCATTGCCATACTCGCTCCAAGATTTGCAGGACTATACTGTAAGCCTCTCATCTACAGGGGGAGCACTATCTTTTCTGGCATCAGTCCGCTTTACCTGCACTGTTTCTATACCACAGGCTCGTAATTGCTCAACTACGGTCGGGGGAGCATCCTGATCTGTGACTAGCATGCTCACCATAGAAGCAGGAGCCACTACCGCAGGCGCTCGAAAGCCGAGTTTGCTATGGTCGGCTAGCATGAATACTTTGCTCGCACGCTCTATCATTAAGCGATGGAGAGAAGCCACTTCGTAATCCAGTTCTGTCACCCCCACCTCCGGGTCGATTCCTGCCGTCCCCAGCACACAGAGGTCTGCGTAAAAACGTTGGAGAGTCGCCTCAGCTATAGAGCCAGTCATGGTCAATTCATCAACATGTAATTTACCACCCACAACAATCACATTGATGTTACGCGAGGCCAATAAGCTGGCATGTGAGAGAGACGCGGTGATGACCAGCAAGCGAGGATGAGGGGGCAAAAACTGGGCAAATTGTGAGGTCGTGGTCCCTTCACCAAGAAAGAGCGTTTGCCCAGGCTCAATCAACTGGGCCGCATACATACCAATCAGGCGCTTTTGTGCAGAGTATTGCAGTGCCCGGCTGTTAAATCCCAGTTCTATACTTTTGGTGATCTGGGCAGTAGCTCCGCCGTAGGTCTGACGTAAAAAGCCGTCTTGCTCTAAGCGCTTAATATCACGGCGAATCGTCATCTCTGAAACGCCAAGCTCATCCGCCAGTGCTTGCGTCTCAATGGATTGACGTTCAGCTACACGCTCTAGAATCCGCTTCCTGCGCTCACTTGCCAACATAGTGACTGCCCTTCATTACTATGCTACAAGAAAAAACAACTTTTCACAAAATACATTGACTGCCATTGATTTATTATGTATACTATAGCTAATAATTTCGTTGCTGTCAAGTCTGGCGTACCAGTTTTCCAGCCGTTCCAGGCTGCGTTGATTTCTGGCATCAGACATGGTCACTCTACTTCTTTCAATGCCATGTACCGACATTGCCTATTATCCTGGATGAACGAAAGAAGGACTTGCAGTGTTACACATACACATCAGGAGCGTTTCGTTGGAATAAGAACATCAAAAGCTGTTCTGGTTGTGCTAGCTCCACGAAAGGGAAAAAGTAATATTACACGCTTAACATGAGGCTTTCTTACATACTACATAAAGGATACCTTATGAATCCAGAATCAAATATCCATATCAGTAATCTCCATAGCCCTGATTCACAAACCCTCGAAGCAGGGCCGGAAGAAGCACAACGTTTGATCGCGTTGGCACACGCAAAAGGGATTGTTCTGCGGGTGCTGGGGGGTATTGCCATCCAGTTGCGTTGCCCGCATGCCAAGCATCGTTCGCTCACTCGCCACTATGCCGATCTTGACTTTGTGGTGATGAACAAGCAAGCGCATGCTCTCACCAGCATGCTTACCACCAGTGGCTATTCAGCCAATCGCCGTTTCAATGCTCTGCACGGAGAAAAACGGCTACTGTTCTATGATGAGTCACGCGCACGGCAGGTTGATATCTTTGTAGGCAGTTTCGAGATGTGCCACAAACTGCCGCTCAAACAGCGCTTGCATCTTCACCCATTGACGCTCAGTCCAGCAGATTTGTTGTTAACAAAGCTCCAGATCGTGCAACTGAATGCAAAGGATATCCAGGATATCCTCGCACTGCTGCTCGATTTTGCGCCGGTACGATCCTCAACGCAACCGGGTGAGGAACTGGATGGTAGTATCATCACGCAACTATGTGGGCGAGATTGGGGCTGGTTTACGACGGTCAATGATAACCTGGTGCAGATAAGGCATTTTGCACCTGAACTACTGAGTACTGAAGAGGCCGAGCTTGTGAGCAGACGAGGTGAGGAACTTCAGCGTATGCTAGAAGAGACACCAAAGTCAATGGGCTGGCGCTTGCGTGCGATAGTGGGAAGGCGCATGGCCTGGTATGAATTGCCGGAAGAGGTCAACCGGTGACGAATCTCTTGCAAGCCCATGCTCTTTCCCTTTGATCTTCCTGCGCTTGATCACAGCATCTGTTTGTGTCGCATCACATCCTAGGCTATCTTTCGACTTTGCACAAACAAGGGCTGGCTCTGCTGACAGCTTTGGAGCAGGTTTTACTGGAGAATCCTGTTCTTCCTGACTTTACCCTGTCTGAATAGTTACAAAACCATATCCGAAGCTCCCCTGCCGGTCGCGTTGACAGATATAGGTGAAATAACGCCGTAATCAGCGTCATAATAATGATTCCAGCCTGTACAGGGCCCATCTGCCATCGCCTGATTCCGCTCTGGCGCATTATCCCACACCACTTCCTAGTACCTCTTCAATACCTTACACTACATCATCCAGACATACTGAGACACCTGAAACACGCCCTTTTCACGCAACGTGTTTCATCCAGCATCATCCTGTTTCGCTATCGGTATGCACCGGAGGCTTCCTATCTACATAACCTCATCAGCAGTACTGAAAGTATCTGATGAAACTTTCCTGATCAGTTTATGCGTTGTATCAGTTAGTAGACCGTTGAGGACACGTATACATATAAACCTGCACGACGGGGAAAGATACGAAGCATTTTACTATCATCCTTATTTTTTATCTAAAAACCGATCACCAACATTGGAGCTATCATTATGCATCAACAGAATAGTTTTCGCATATATTCTCGCCTTATCTTTCTTTGCTGTTGCCTGACCTTACTAACCAGTTGTGTAAGAACCCCCACCCGGCTACGCTCCATCACAAGCTCAGTGTCACAGGCAACTCCTATCGTCTCCGCACCACATTTGCCACTGTCCGGCGCACATCGTCAAGCCCTTGAACAGATTCTGCTTCTTAATCGACAAAAAGCACGCGCCGAGCAGATACTTCAGGGAATGACATTAGCCCAAAAATTGGGGCAAATGATTATGGTCGAATATCTGGGCAACAGCTATCAAGATAGCGGTCTCCAATATATGATCCAGCAGGAGCATGTCGGTGGCTTCATGTACCAGGCCAGTAATCACAACTTCGACGCGCCATACGATCAAATCAACAACGTTGCCGCCTTCTCTCAACAGGCCCAACAAGATGCAGACCTGCCCCTCTTAATCGCCACCGATCAAGAGGGTGGCCTCGTTAATCGCCTCTACACCTTTCACGGCTATCTCCCCTCTGCGCAGGAATTGGCCGCCACCGGCCAACCTCAGCAAGCTTTTCAGCAAGGCCGCCAGGACGCCATCTGGTTGCGCCAGCTTGGCATCAATACCGACCTTGCTCCAGTCGTCGATGTCCAAACCGTCAATCCCCCCATACTAGAATCACGTATGTTTGGTAGCAATCCACAAACAGTCGCCACCTACGCGGGGGCATTTCTAAACGGCCTCCAACAAAATGATGTCGCAGGCTGCCTCAAGCATTTCCCTGGTCTAGGCGCAATCACGTCAGACCCCCATGCGGGCCTTCCCATCGTGAATCGCAGTATGGCTCAGTTAGAACAAATTGACCTGAAACCATATGAACTCCTGCTCTCAACCGATCACCCCGCAATGGTCATGGCCACCGATGTACTCATGCCCGCTATCGATCCTAACCTACCAGCCGAACTCTCTCCCAAAGCTATTAATGGCGTCTTGCGCGGCAAACTGGGCTATAACGGCGTGGTCATTACCGACGGATTATACATGGACGGCATTAGCGAACAATGGTCATTAAGCCAGGCCGCTGTCCTGGCAATTATTGCCGGTGACGACATCGTTGAAGGCCCCTATACCCCCAATCAGGTGGCCAGTGTTATCACCGCACTTGAAAACGCCATCCAGCAAGGCCAACTTACCATAGACAGAATAAACCAATCCGTCCTGCGAATTTTGCTCCTAAAAATACAATATGGGTTGCTCAAATAGCAAATACGAGCAACCCATCATCTCTATTTCACATCCTTACAGCTAACTTACGATGACTCCTCTTCTTCTGCCACCATCATATCCCGCACCAAAACAGTCAGCGTGTCTACCAGAGCCGGGCCGGTGGTACGCAGCTCCGCCAGTGCCTGCGTTGACAGATGTTTAAGAATCTCTTCGCCTTGCTCTGTAAGATGTACTAGCACACGGCGCAAATCGTCTTCATCACGACGCCTCTCCACCAATCCTCGCTCTACCAGGCGATCAATCAACTCAACAGTGCTATGGTGCTGAATTTGCAGCCGTTCCGCAATCTCACCAATAGTAGTTTTCCTCCCCTCCGGCATACCTTTCACCGCCAGCAACACCTGATGCTGCTGTGGCTCCAATCCACCTGCACGCGCCATCTGCTCAGTAAAACGCAAGTACCGACGAATCTGGTAACGAAATTCTGCTAATGCCCGATAATCTCGCAATTGTATATTCTGGTCTGTACTTGCCATCTTCATAGCCTCTCCTATTGTTCCATGTTCTCAGCACTGTCATTAAGCTTGCCTACACAAAAAGAAAACAATAACAAGCTTTTTTTCTCCTCCTTCAGAGCATAACACTTCTAACACAAGACGACAATTGCTGTGTCACCAATCACGACGATTACCCGTGTTTTTAATACCATCGTTTATACACTCTCTAATAGGCAAAACAGTAATAACAGAAAACAAGGGTAATAAAATGCTCGTTGCCCGGTCGTAAAGAACCATATTTTGCTGGTGCAAACGATATATCATGATGAGCAATGATATACAGCTTGGACATTTTATATAGAAACCCGGATATCAAAAACCACATCATGAGATATAGTTGTATAATAGACAAGGGCAGCCTGTCCAGGCAACATTCATGTCTTGCCCACCAATAGTTGCTACTCCTGAACTCTAACTTGTAGTTGCCAGTATTATGCATCCCGCTTTGCATGCCCATCGTCAGGATAGCTACAGGAAGCAGGCGGTAAACAGCTCCATCCTGCAGGAGGTGGTCACGTGATTTATCCACTGAATATTCGCGATGCTATTATTGCTGGCTCAACAGGCAGAATGATCATGATCCTCGTTATCTATGGCGGACAATGGATAGCCTTACCCAAAACAGATGTTATCACCACACTAGGTTTGCTAGTAACGCGCAACAAGCAAACTGCTGTTACCGTTGGTGGGGCCATCCATTTCACTATGGGCATTTCCTTTGCCATTCTCTATGCCTTCGCCTGGAGTCTCGGCATCGGTTTTGCCTCCTGGTGGGGGGGATTACTCTTCGGTACCATTCATGGCATGCCGGTTGTTCTTCCGTTAGTAGCGGGAATGATTGTGTATCCGCGCCTGCGCGACATATTTGGTACACCTCTCATGCTAAGCAGTATCCTCTTCAACCATATTATCTTTGGATTGGTCGTGGGCATCGTCTACACCGTTTGACACATCGCTGCGACACCATTCGTGATACGGATGTCATCGTGCCATCAATTCTATCAACATAGATATAGCAAGGACACTCCGTATGGACATGAATATTATCGCTACACGTTCTCAGATGGGTATGTCCCTGATATTTCACATCATTTTTTCCGTGCTGGGCGTCGGACTCCCCCTCCTCCTCTGCCTCGCAGAAGGGCTGGCGCTCTGGCACAAGGATGGTACCTGGATGGCCCTTTCACACCAGTGGACCAAAGCTTTTGCCATCCTCTTCGCCATCGGTGCCGTCTCTGGCTCCATCGTCGAATTCGAACTCACCCTCCTTTGGCCAATCTGGGCTAGAGACGCTGGCTCCATCATTGGCCTGCCCTTCGCCCTGGAAGGGTTCGCTTTCTTTCTAGAAGGTATCTTTCTCGGTCTCTACCTCTATGGAGCCAAACGCTTAACGCCCACCATCCACTGGCTCTGCTCCTTACCCATCGTCTTGAGTGGAACCTTCTCGGCCTGGTTTGTCACCACCGCCAACTCATGGATGAATTCTCCAACTGGTTTCCAGTTCATCAACGGCAAACTCGCCAGTGTCGATCCCATCGCCGCCATGCTTAACCCCAGCACGCCCTTTGAAACAACTCACATGATCCTTGCCTGCTATGTCAGTACAGGGTTCGGGGCCGCTGCCGTCTATGCCGCAGGCTGGCTGCATGGTAAACACGATGACTACCACAAAAAAGGCATGCTGTTAGGTATGACCGTTGGCACCATCGCCATCCCACTCCAGATCATCAGCGGCGATTTCAATGCTCGTTTCCTAGAACGCGCACAACCGGCCAAATACGCCGCTATGGAAGGCCTGATCCGGTCAGGACGCGGCAAGCCTCTCTACATAGGTGGTATCGTAGACGTACCTGCTAACAAAGTCATCGGGGCCTTTCAAATCCCTCACGGCGAAAGCCTCATCTCTCATTTCAATTTCAACTCATACTCCAGAGGGCTTGATGCCTTCCCGGCCAGCTTCCGTCCCCCCAACGCGCAGGTCATCATGGTTCACCTGGCTTTCGATCTGATGGTCTTCTCTGGCCTCTTCATGTTACTAATAGGCTTCCTCTTTTGCTTCCTCTACCTCACCCGTAAACGGGCTGTTCCAACTTATCCCTGGCTCATGTGGGGCACAGTTATCGCCGGTATCTCTGGCTTCCTCGCCGTCGAATTCGGCTGGCTCGTGACCGAAGAAGGACGCCAGCCCTGGATCATCTACGGCATGATGCGTGTAGCCGATGCCGCCAACCCCGCTCCCTGGATGGGTGTCAGCTTCTTCGTCTTCCTGGCCGTCTACCTCGTCCTGGGCACAACACTCGTTGTCCTACTGCTCACCCTGGCACACCGTCCGAAGCCGCCAACCAGATGGTCTGATCTGATCGTCGATGAACGCCAGACATTCGAAATACAAAGGGTAGGCCCGCGATGATTCTCAACTACATAGTCGCAATCTTACTCTGGCTCTCGGTTATTATCTATGCCGTCTTCGGCGGCGCAGATTTCGGCGCAGGCATCTGGGAACTTTTCACTTTCGGCCCTCATGGTAGAGATCAACGCAACCTGATTACCTCGGCACTGGGGCCTGTCTGGGAAGCTAACAATGTCTGGTTAATCTATCTAATTGTCGGTCTTTTTGTGGCTTTCCCCATCGTTTCCTACACCCTGGCTTGCGCGCTCTTCATCCCCCTCTCCCTGGCCCTACTCGGCGTCGTATTTCGTGGTGCTTCTTTCGCTTTTCATTCACACATCCGCGAAAATATCCGCCTGCGCCTCTTCTGGGCACGCTCCTTTAGCATCGCCAGCACCATTACGCCTTTTCTGCTCGGTACAGTGGCAGGCGCAGTTGCCAGTGACCAGATCACCCTCCACAACGGTATCCCACCCCTCATTGTCTGGTGGCCCTGGCTTAATCCCTTTTCCCTTACCATCGGCTTCATGGCCCTCGGCATCTGCGCCACCATCGCCGCCTCTTACCTGGTCGTCAATGCTATCACGGTCGGTAGAGATGATCTGGCAGAAGACTTCCGGCAGCGCACCTTAGCTGCCGGTACCACCACCGCCATTCTGGGCATCATCTGCTTCGCCCTCATGCCCTTCTTCGCCCGCGTCCTGTGGGATGGCCTCTTCATACGCACTTACGCTATCTGGGGCGTGATTATTACTATCGTGCTTGGCATCAGCGCCGCTATCACTATGTATAACCGACGTTACAAGACCGCACGCTTCCTGATCGATATGGATGTTACCGCCTTCTTCGGCACCTGGGGCTTGGCGCAGATACCCTACATCATTCCCCCTCAATTAACGGTCAATGACGCTTCCAGCCCACCCACTACCCTGCTAGAATTCCTCATTAGCGCCATCCTGGGCATGCTCCTGCTGATCCCATCCCTCTGGCTACTTTTCTACATTTTCCACAGCCGTAGCCCTCTACCTCCTATCCATGAGAAAGAGGTAGAAGGTGTGTAACCTTCATTTAAAAGAAAGGATGATAGACATGGAGGAACTGATCTTATCACGCATCGACTATATGCTGCTGGCAATCTTCGTGATTGTACTTGTACTTGTCGTCGTTCTGGTTATCGGAGGTCCCTCTTCCAACCAGGAGAAAAAACAACTCTCCGCCACACTCGTGAAGAGCAAACAAAAAATCGTCCAGCATCTACCAGAATACATTTTTCTCGCCGCCCTACTTGGCCTTTTTGTCATAATCACCATTGCCAGTTATAATCATAAAAGTTTAGCAAACCAGGCCCTTTAAATATACCTTCACGGCCTCGGCATCGTTCAGCATCATCACATGCTGCGCATCACGTGCCTGCTCACTGCTATAACGGCGAATAGTCTGTTTAACGAGTGAGATGGAGCGGGCAACCATGCTAAATCCGTCCAGGCCAGACAGCAAGAATGCGGCTAGCGGCTCACCAGCCAGCTCGCCGCACAGGATCACTCATTCGTTTTGCGCGTATGCCGCTTCAATCACCCTATGAATCAGGCCATCCTACCTCATTCCGTCTCCCCGAAGTTGTCATTGATAAGCTCAGAAAGCGCGGCTATGGCCGCTTCCTCGTCAACCCCATCAGCCGTAATACGAATCTGATCATTCATCCTGACCCCAGCGGTCAGCACACTCAAGATACTCTTAGCATTCACCGGTTTTGTTGTTCGCGTCAGGTTTTCCAGCGTGATACGGGCAGCAAATCCACTCGCCGTCTTGATGAATTGCGCTGCCGGACGCGCATGCAGTCCTACTTTACTACGAACAACAACATCACATGTTACCGTCATCGCCTTCTCCTTCCATAAGCCGTTTGACCCACCTGCCGGAGTGCGCAGACTCAATCGCCATCTCAATCACCTCTTGCACCAGCAACCCCTGCTCAAGTCCCGGATCATAGGGCTGGTGGTTCTGCGCCTTAGCCAGAAAATCCGCGCAAGCTTCGATATAGAAACGCATCCCCCCAACCGCCACATCCATACCAGGGATAAGCGCGCCAGGGTATGTTTGCACCGTCGGAATTTGCCGCCAGCTCTGATCATCACTCGCTTTTGTACCATCGGCAATATAGAGATAATTCGGATTCATACTGTCCCAGCGTAGCGATCCATCACTCCCATACACCTCCACCGTCACATTGTTGATAGCCCCTGCGATCAGCCTGCCCGCCTCAATTGTGCCAATACTCCCCCCAGGCAACATAGCCTGGATGATCACGTGATCATCGGTTTCAACACATACGCGCTCGTTACTATCCTTTGCGGCTGGCCGTTCCCCAATAAACGTGCGTGTTTGGGCAACGACTCGCTCAGGCATCCCCACCAGCCAGATCAACAAATCGGCAAGGTGTGGCACGAGGTCATTCAGCACACCACCACCGCTCTTCGCCATCTCCGCTTTCCAGCGCAGCGGCTTCTCCGGGTTGCGATAGCTCGAACGATAATAGGACAACCGAAACGAGTAGATATCTCCCAGCCGACCTTCCTGCAACAACGTCCGTGCATACCGTACCGCCGGGCAGTAGCGCAACGTAAATGATAGCTGGGCATCACGTCCCAGTGCACGCGCTCTCTCCACAATATCGCGCGCTTCTCTCAGATTGTTGGCCAATGGCTTATCCGTATAGATTGCCTTATTTGTAGCCAGCGCCGCTAGCAGCATCTCGTGATGCAAATAGTTCGGTGTAGCGATAACAACGAGATCAAGATCCTCGCTTGCCAACAACTCACGATAATCCGTCGTATATCGCTCGAACCCCCCTCGCTCAACGGCAAGTTGACCACTTGCATCGCTGGCTGTTGCCACCGCCACCAGCCTCACAGACGGCAATCCGGCATAGTACATCTCTACATTACGCAGTGCCGCAGCATATACTTTGCCAATACCGTAACCAACAAGTCCCGCATGTAGTACTTCGGGTCGTACCATAACCACCTCCATCCTTCTTATATCATAACATCTATCCTATAACCATTTTTCACTATAATGAACTTTAACCATCTGAATCGCCGCTCCCCTTTCAGGGCCTGATGAATTCAACATCGCCAATCCCGTAGGGGCGTGATGAATCACGCCCCTACCCGCCCCTCGCTCCCCCTTTCATCCCTGATGAAGCACGCCCATACGCCATAATACCATTGCCGGTTTCAGGTTTTATTCATATCAGGCCCGATTATCCTTTATCCTGATAGGCTAATCGTCCGCGCACCCAGCTTTGTCGCACATACCCCCGTTCACCCACCACAACCAGACCGGCATCCATACCCGGCGCAACCTTCCCCTTGCTTCCCTCAATACCAGTAATCGTCGCCGGGGTAAGTGTCGCCATGCGAATAGCCTCCGACCAGGACAAACCGGCCAGCGTGACCATA
>Ga0123519_10003912_pt1 | contig 24439 bp, 19 predicted proteins | sample YelNatPaOPRAMG02_FD_87396 | JGI IMG/M metagenome (GOLD analysis project Ga0123519, IMG submission 87396) | Hot spring microbial communities from Yellowstone National Park - Yellowstone National Park OP-RAMG-02 (version 2) | ecosystem: Environmental > Aquatic > Thermal springs > Hot (42-90C) ...
TAGAGGATTATTTGGGTTATCTCCTAACATACTTGATGATATAAATATAAAAATGCGAATTTTCTTCCAGTCCGGTAAACGTTATACACCACAAATATTAACGGGGTATCTTGAAAATGGACGACCTGAATATACTCCTAATTACGATAATCTTAATGGAGCAGTTGGTAGCAATTGGTTCTGGATTGATCTTGATATTGATAAGTATATTGATCTGTGGGGAATTCAATGCATTCTTAATTTGAGTGTGAAAAATTTATTGAACAATAAAAATGCTACTATTATTAACCCAGTAACCGGAAGGGCTTATGAATATGGTGATCCAACACCAAATTACTGGAATGATCCATTATATCCAGATTTGCAAGCTCCAGTAAGTCCTTTTCCATTGGATCCATCAAGGTACTTAACACCCAGACAGGTAAAATTTGGTATTTCATTTAAGTTATAATAAAGTCTAAATGGATAGAATAACATATATAAAATTAAAGGTATTATTAAGTTTATTTATAGTAATTTCTATATGCTCCAATTCATATTCACAGTTGATACCCAATTTAGGTGGTCAACGTACTGGTACATCATCATTGCAATTTTTAAAGATTGGACAGGGAGCAAGAGGTACAGGAATGGGAGAAACATTTGTTGCAGTTGCAGATGATTTCTCAGCACTTTACTATAATCCTGCTGGATTAGTTTCAAATAACGATAACGGAATTTTTCTTTCACATACTGAATGGTTTGTAGACACAAGACTGGAGTATCTTGGTGGAGTATATCATTTTGGACAGAACGCTTTTGGATTTAGTGTAACCTCATTAAGGACAGAGGATATGAAAGTTACTGATGAGTTTCATCCATACGGGACTGGTGATTATTTCAGATTTTCTGACCTTGCAATTGGGTTAACTTATGCAAGACGGATGACTGAACAATTTTCGTTTGGTGCAACAGTTAAATATGTTGAAGAAACGCTCGGTTTATTAAAAACAAAAACTATACTTGGCGATCTTGCAACTTTTTATAGAACAGGACTTGGTACAACACGTTTTGCAGTAATGATTTCAAATTTCGGAGGTCAAAATTCACCAACTGGAGAGGTAAATCTTATAGGTGGTAGAACTGTAAACTCTTTTCAATCATTTCCACCACCAACAGTTTTTAAAATAGGTTTTGCGTTTGAACCAATATTAAATAGCACGAATAGATTAACAACGTCTGTACAGTTAAATAGCCCAAATGATAACAAAGAAAATCTTAATTTTGGTGCAGAATATTCATATAAAGAATTTTTATTTTTTAGGGGTGGTTATAAATTAAATGTTGATGCAGAGAGTTTTTCTTTTGGCGCTGGATTGAAGTTTAGTTTATCATTTGCAAAATCATCATTTGATTATTCAATTGCTAAATTTGGTGAACTTGGATTTGCACATAGAATTTCTATGAACATTATTTTCCCATCAAAATCATTTTAGTTGAAGATGAAAAGATATATAAAAATACTTTTATTGATTTTTGCTTTACAAATACCTTTGTTTTATGGCTGTGGTGAAAGGCTCGATTTAAGCCAATTTCCAATTACAAATAATGGACAGATAAACGTTAGCGATACACTTTACGTTCAGCAGTATCCTGACTGGACAAATTTTAATTCACCTGAAGATGTAATGATAGGAAATGAACCTCTTGTTTACGTTGCAGATACAAAAAATAATAGAATCGTTCAGATGGATTTAGGAGGTGGTTTTATTGGAGATTTAAATTTTGGTTTAAATGTCTTTCCAAGGAAACTTGCACAGGATTATAACTTTGATCTACTTGTAATTTGTGATTCAATTAGTACAACTGATACAATAAGTATTTTATATCGTTTAAAGCTTGTTGCTGGTGGTGGTATAGTCTCCAATGCAAGAAAAATTAAACTAATTGAGAGCACATATCCTACACCAAACACCAGTAGATTAAGAAAATTCAAGGGTATATCAGTATATCCTGATAACTCATATATTGTAACAAGGCGTGGACCTGAAGACCCTTATGGCATTGATCCCGGAAATGCCCTATTGCATATAAGAGGGGTTGATTCAGTTACTTCTGTTACTGTTTTAGGAGGATTTCAATCTTCGGGAAACAGTTTTTATTCCCTTGAAAATGTAGCTGCAATAACAATAGTCAGGAATAGCAGTACTGATTTTATAATTACAAGGAGTTACCCTGATACTGCTACATTAAATAAAGTACTTTGGTTTCAATATGACCCTGTTAATGGTACTTTTGATCCAAGATTTACTTCACCATCTTTAAGTATTGTTAGTGAGCGATTCGGTGAACCGGAAGATGTTACAATGGATGTTAATTATAATATATATGTTGTTGATGCAATGAGACATAAGCTTTATAAATTTAATAGTCAGGGAAACTTAATGAAGGGGACTTTTGGTTCTTATGGGAATGGAGAAAACCAATTAAATTCCCCGCGAGGAGTAGCACACTTCGATAAGGTATTATATATTGCCGATACTGGAAACAATAGGATAGTAAGATTTAAGCTCTCAACCGATATCAACTGAATAAATGGCAAAAAGTAAGAAAAACATTACTCATCAAAAATCGCAATATAAATTAGAATCAAAACCTCAATTCATTTCACACTCTGATTTTAAAACCGAAATTACAGTTTTACTCTTCTTTGCAATTTTTATAGCTTTTTTTACAACATTTAAAATTACCGGTGATGATGATGTTTTCTGGCACCTTGCCACAGGAAGGTATATCCTTGAACATCACTACGTTCCCTCAACCGATGTATTTGGATATATGACTGAAGGTCAACCCTGGATGCCTTTTGAATGGGGATGGGATGTAATTAGTTATTTAATTTATCAACTTGGTGGATTTACAGCATTATCTATCTTCAGAACACTTATATTTATAATTATTTTTTATATATATTTTAAGTTGTTAAAAAAACTCAATGTGGGTTTCAATCTATCAATACTTATGCTTTTTGTACTTGCTTTTGCTATAATTGATAGATATTCACCACGACCTCATATTTTTTCATATTTGTTTTTTTCTCTCTTTCTTTACATCATTTATACTTATAGGTATCTTGAAAGGAACAAATACAAAAAACTTTTCTTTATCCCACTAATTGTAATTTTTTGGTCAAATCTCCATATGGGAATAATAGCTGGTATGTTCCTTTTTGGACTTTATGTTTTTTCTGAAATACTGATGTATTTATTCCCAAGGAATTTTTCTACTAAAGAATTACCATCACTGGAAAAATCAGAATTAATTAGGTTAATTTTAATTTTTGTTGCTTCCTTATTTTTAATGTTGCTTAATCCAAATGGATTTGACACTTACCTTTATGCTTATTCTCATACTAAAATGAAAATGCTTGAAACAGTAAATGAGTGGAAGTCACCATTTGGAGCTGATTATGCAGGAAGTTTTGTAACAACACTTTATAAAATCTTGTTATTTGTTGGGTTGCTTAATATTTATTATTCTTTTAAAACAAAGGATATCTTTCCAGCTATATTATACATTGGTTTTGCTCTTTATTCAATAAGAGCTATGAGGTTTACTGTTGACTATAATTTAATTTTATTTGTTTCAAATGTTGTTTCAATAAATTTTGTTGTTGAAAAGCTGAAAAGTAATTATATTAAAAATCTTGCTACAAACAACAACACAATACGTTATGGTTTTATAGGCTTTACAATTTTAATTATTATCTTAATTATTGGAATTCCAACTAAAGAAGGAAAGTATGACCTCTATCTAAGAGTTTTGAAATATTATCGTGTACCGGGCTTTGGAATTAATTCAGATTTTATTCCAACCCAGATGATTGATTTTATGAAAGAAAATAAAATACCTGATATAGGAAGCCGAATATTTAATCATTTTGGTACTGGTGGGTTTTTTGTTTGGAACTTTCCTGACAAGAAAAATTTTATAGATAGTAGAAACTTGAATGATGATATATTTTTCAAATATGGAGATATTTTATCAAAACGTCCGGGCTTTGAAAAAAAACTTGATGAATATGGTATTGATTATGCAATATATCTTGCTCCTGATCTTGTAAGAGATCCAACAGAAATGCAAAAAACTGTTATTTCATATTTTTGCACATCACCTGATTGGAAGCTTATTTTTTGGGATGATAAATCATTCCTGTGGGTAAGGAATATCCCCAAGTTCAAAGATTTGATTGATAAATACGAGTGGAAATATGTTACTCCTTATAATTATGCATATCAAAGACAAATGTTAGAAAAAGGTATAGCTGAAAATCCAGAAAGAGTAAAAGAAGAAATTCAAAGAAAGTCCAGAGAAGATCCAAACAGTATAGTATTAAATTCAATTTTAACAGTTTTTGGTAACCGAATAAAATAAAAAAAATGAAACACAAAATCTTATTTATTTCATTCTTATTTAACCTATTCGCCAATATTTTATTTGCTCAATTTATTCCTATTGACTCTATAAGACGTCAAGATGCAAACGGAGTTCCCATACTCCTAAATCAGACTGTAACAGTGAGGGGAGTAGTAACAACAAGTAGAGAATTTGGTAATATGTTGGTGTATTTTCAAGATCCAACCGGTGGACTTGTTGCTTATGATAATACTTTTTGCCTCGCTGTTTCAAGAGGTGATTCTATTCAGGTAACTGGAGTTGTAACTCAATATAATGGTTTAACTGAATTACAGCCTGTCAATACACATACAATTCTTTTACAAAATGTGAATACAGTTTCTCCTATAATCTGCACACCCACACAGATTAGAGAAACAGGAGAAAATTATGAAGGTCGCTTGATAAGAATAAATGGCATTACAATGGTAAAAAATACTTCTGGTGTTCCAGTAACACAGTGGAGTGTTACTGGTAGTGGGACCAATTACAGAATTTTTGTTGGTTCTGATTCGTGTGAAGTAAGAATATATGCTACCTCAAATATAGCAAACACATTAATACCACCTTATCCATTTTCTATTGTGGCTTTATGTAGTCAGTATGATCCTACTCCACCTTATCTTAGTGGTTATCAGATCCTTCCTCGAGATTTAAACGATTTAATAGTTACACAAAATGGTCCTATAATCAATTCAGTTCCCATTGAATCTAATATTACCCCAACAAGCATTACATTAACCTTTACTACACTATATGCAGGCGATACAAAAGTTAAGTATTTTGTAAGTGATTCTTTATATCAGCCAATTGTATTTACCGATTCTGTTTATAATGCTTCTCAAGTAACAAATCATACAATTACACTGACAAATTTAAAGCCGGGCAAGATTTACTATGCAAAGATATTGTCAACTAATTCAAATGGAACCAGCACTTACGAACCAAAATATTTTTCAACCGCTTCAAATCCACAGTCAACTGGAAGAATAGAAGTTTATTTTAACTTTCCTGTAGATACTACTTTTGCATTTCCGGGAAATAAAGCAAATGGGAATACGGATTTTAAAGTTCGACTTATGCAAAGGATAGATTCCGCTGAGAAGTCAATAGATATGGCAATTTATTCATTTGATGATTTAACCCCAATACGAGATAAAATGTTAAATGCCCTAATACGTGGGGTAAAAATCAGGGTTGTTTATGATAGTCGAAATGGTAGCATTCAACCCTTAATGCAAGATCTTATTAATGCAGGAATTCGAGTACAACAAAGGCCAATTGATTCATATCTTATGCATAATAAGTTTATAGTTTTCGATGGAAGAGATACTGCATTACACAATAAAAAATGGGTATGGGGTGGTTCGGCAAACATAACAAATGATCAGTTTTATAATGATGTGCAAAATGTAATATTAATACAGGATGAGAGTCTTGCTCATACATATACAAGGGAATTTGAAGAAATGTGGGGTTCACACAATGACGTTAATAATCCATCTCTGGCTAAATTTGGACCAGCTAAATCTGATAATACCCCTCATATTTTTAATGTGAATGGCCGTAGAATTGAATGTTACTTCTCTCCAAGTGATGATATTTCTGGTAAACTTCAAAACCTTATTATCAATGAAACAAATAAATCTATTAATTTTGTGATATTTGATTTTACTCTTTTTACAGTTGCAAATAAGATGAGAACAAAATATAATCCACCAACAGTTATGGTCAGAGGTGTTTTTGATAGAAATCAAAATCAAAATAACAATCTATACCTTGAAATGAAAGGAATTGGAGGTTCAAATCCCTGGAATCCTGCTGCTAAAGTTTATCTTGATAACTACGCTGGAATGCTCCACAGTAAATATATGTTAATAGACGCTGATTTACCTTCAAGTAATCCATGTGTTGAAACTGGTTCAGCAAATTATACAAATGCAGTACAATCTTATAACGATGAAAACATTCTTATTATATATGATTCACTTATAGCTAATCAGTATTATCAGGATTTTGTAAAAAGATTAACAGATGCTGGAGGCTCAATTGGAATTCAAAAAATCAGTTCATTAATTCCTGAAAGTCATTCATTATACCAGAATTATCCTAATCCATTTAATCCAATAACAAAAATAAGGTTTAACGTTGCTTATACTACTAATAATCAAAAAGTTATCCTTTCGATTTATGATGTGCTTGGTAAAGAAATAGCAACACTTGTCAATTCCGAATTATTACCGGGTACTTACGAAGCAATTTTTGATGCAAGTAAATATAGTTCTGGAATATATTTTTACAGACTTACAATAGGAGAGTTTACAGAATCAAAGAAAATGATGTTGATAAAATAGTAACCGATGAATTTATTATCTGATAATTTATTGTGATAAAAAAATCAACATTTGATTTAGCTTATAATTAAAATAAAATTATCAGATAATAAAAGGAAAATGTAATATGCTACAATAGTAGATAAGTTAGTCACTGCTAAAGTAATTATTATATTATCCTTCCGGGAACAAAATATTTGAACTTTTTGTTTCAAAATTAAGTATTAAATTATATAGTATATAAACTATACTTTTATGGCTAACATACTTGTAGTAGACGATGAGTTAACGTCAATTGCTATAATAAAAAAGGTTGTTGAAGATTTCGGACATAGAGTTACAACTGTCTCAAGTGGTAATGAAGCACTGGCAAAATTAAAAGAATATAAATATGATATTATGATTACCGATTTTAACATGCCTGGAATGAATGGAATTGAACTTACTAAACAAGCACTTGAAATTGAGCCAGAATTCATTGTAATTGTAATTACAGCCTATGCAACAATTAAAATGGCAGTTGAGGCAATGAGGATAGGGGCATTTGACTATCTTACCAAACCAATCGGTAAAGACGAACTTTTACTTTCTATTTCTCGTGGTCTTGAAAGACTCTCTTTATTACACGAAAATATTCTTTTAAAACAGAAACTTGCTACAATTTCTCCTGATGTTGATGAAGATTATCCAACTGTTAGCAATGAAGTTAAAATGATTATTAATGAAGCAAAAAAAATAGCTAAATCAGATTCAACGGTATTGATAACAGGTGAAAATGGGACAGGTAAAGAAGTACTTGCTAAACTTATTCATAAACATAGTGATAGAAGCCACCAACAATTTGTAGTACTTAATTGCGCTGCAATACCTTCTCAACTTCTGGAATCTGAATTATTTGGACATGTTCGAGGTGCTTTCACTGGTGCAATAAAAGACCACAAGGGATATTTTGAAATTGCTGATAATGGAACTATATTCCTTGATGAAATAGGAGAAATAGATACTATGATGCAGGTTAAACTTTTACGTGTACTTCAGGAAAAAGAATTTTCAAAAGTAGGTGATACAAGAAAACAAACAACCAACGTTAGGATAATTGCTGCTACAAATCAAGATATTCGACAACTAATTTCAGAGGGTAAATTTAGAGAAGATTTATACTATAGATTAAACGTTTTTGAATTCCATTTACCAAGTTTGCGTGAACGTCCGGAAGATATAGAATTTTATTTTGAAAAATTTTTAACAGATTTTTGCAAATTACATCATAAACCAGTTCCAAAAATTGATAAAGCTTTTAAAGATGCTATAATATCCTATAGCTGGCCTGGTAATATCAGGGAATTGAAGAATGTTGCTGAACGTGTATCAATTTTATATGAGGGCAACAGAGTAACTATTGATTTACTACCAAATAATGTATTGAGTAAGCTAAAAGAGAAAAAATTCTCTGAGGATTATGCTGAAAATAAAGAAGCTGTTATAAGAGAGTTTGAGATTAATTTTATTAAAAAACATCTTCGAATTCATAAGGGTAATGTAAATGAAACTGCAAAAGCAATAAATTTTCACCCGGTGAGTTTGAGACAAAAAATAGCTAAATTAGGCATTGACCCAAGAGAGTTTAAATATTAAATGTAAAACAAAATAAATGAAAGGAAAATGCCTATGGATTTTCTCCCTTTAAAAAAAATAGATTATGTTGAATTTTATGTTGGAAATGCAAAACAGTCAGCTTTGTTTTATCAATTTGCAATGGGATTTAAATTAACTGCTTATAGTGGACTTGAAACTGGAAATAAAGAGACAACTTCTTATGTCCTTGAACAGGGTAATATAAGATTTGTATTGACAACTCCATTAACTGATGGTGGTTTTATTTCTGAACATATATTGAAGCACGGCGATGGAGTTCGTGATATTGCTTTCGAAGTTGACTCGGCTGAAAATTCTTTTATTGAAACTACTAAACGTGGTGCAGAACCTGTATTAGAGCCAATTAAATTTGAAACTCCAGAGGGGATAATTATTAAATCAGCAATTAAAACCTATGGAGATACCATACATTCATTTATCGAGAGAAAAGATTATAATGGTATATTTTTGCCTGGCTTTATTCCTGCGGGAGAAAGAGCGTTGAATGGTTACGAAGATGTTGGACTAAAAGCTATTGATCATATAGTAGGAAATGTTGAACTTGGTAAAATGAATTATTGGGTAGATTTTTATTCAAAAGTGATGGGATTCAGCCAGTTAATTTCTTTTGATGACAAAGACATATCTACTGAATATACCGCATTGATGAGTAAAGTAATGCAAAATGGAACGGGAAAAATTAAATTTCCTATTAATGAACCTGCAAAGGGAAAAAGAAAATCACAGATAGATGAATATCTTGAATTTTACAAGGGACCGGGTGTACAACACATTGCCCTCTTAACAAACGATATTGTAAAAACTGTTAGAAAACTACAATCAAGAGGGATTCAATTTCTAAAAGTCCCAAAAACATATTATCAAGAATTACCTAATAGAATAGGTAAGATTGATGAAAGTATAAAAGAATTGGAAGAACTTGGGATTCTTGTTGATAGAGATGAAGATGGCTATTTATTACAGTTATTTACTAAACCAGTTGAAGATAGACCTACTTTATTTTTTGAAGTAATTCAAAGAAAAGGAGCAAGAAGTTTTGGAAAAGGTAATTTCAAAGCTCTCTTTGAAGCTATCGAACGCGAACAAGCATTAAGAAATACTCTTTAATTTATTTTGAATTATGGAAGAACAAAGACCTTTAATAGATTGGAACATTGTTAATGGATTGATTGAACTTGGAGAGGAAGATGGAAAATCTTTTTTAAAAGAAGTGATAAATATTTATATTAGCCAATACCCAGAACTTTTTAGTGCTATGAAGAAGGGATTTGAGCAAGCTCAAGCAAAGGAAATGACCTTGAATGCACATTCTTTGAAAGGTGCAAGCTTGAATATCGGAGCAATACAGCTGGCAGAAGCTTGTCGGGAAATTGAAATGAAGGGGAGAAATAATGACTTTTCAGGGGTAGATAGACTGATTGAAAAAGTTAATAATGTTTACAATCTAACAATTGAAGAGTTCCAAAAATTCCTTTCATAAATCTGGCATAATTTTTGCACACTATAATAGGGGGAAAAAGAAAATATTGCAAAAATTATGTAAAAAGTGCTATATTACATAGCAGATTTGTTTTATTATCTTCAGTTTATAGTATGTAAATTACTGAAGATAGTTTAATAACTATATTTTAATATGCAGAATAGAACGTTAAAAGATCAGATAACAAATCTTCTTTCACTTAGTGAAGATGAATTACAAAGTGCTATTGACTTTTTAGGGCAGATTGAAAAGATTGTAAAGCTACCCCCAGCTGCTGAACAACTTATCAGAAACCTTAAGGTTTTATTTGAAATTGTAGATCAAACCTATGAAAACTTTGAAAATGAGCTATCTAATAGCCTTAAAAATATAAGACTTTTAGCTTCTGATTTAAAAAAATCCAACGATCTTCTTTATAATGAAACAAAAAAGCATAAATACCTTTTATTTACACTAAAAGAAGTAGCTCGTCAGATAAAGCGTAAAACAAGTTATGAAACTGTCAATGTTGATGATCTAAATCTTGAACAAGTTTTGGATCTGATTTCGAGAATTTCCGATGAGTTTTATAACTCACGGAAAAATATGCTTATTAAAGACAGTAACTTCCAATACTTTGCTGCTGGTTTTCCCAATATAATATTTCAAACAGATAATGTAGGGAAATTTATTTTTCTGAATGATGCCTGGCAAAAAATAACTGGTTTTAGAGTAGAAGATACTGTAGGGAAGTTATATCGGAGTTTTATCTATGACGAGGATATATCAGCAGATGAAAATTATTACCAGCGACTTATATCAGGAGAATCAGATTATAATAATTATGAAATTCGAATAAAAACAATCACTGGCGAAACTAAATGGGTCGAAGTTTTTTCAAGGCTTTATTTGAGTGATGATAAAGAAATACTTGGTATATATGGAATGATGATGGATATATCAGATAGGAAACGTGCAGAAGAAGAATTAATCAAAACAAAAGAAATCGCAGAAGAAGCTTCAAGGGCAAAATCAGAATTTCTTGCAGTTATGAGCCATGAAATTCGTACCCCAATGAATGGAGTACTTGGAATGACTGGTTTGTTGCTTGAAACTAATCTTACTCCTGAGCAAAGAGAATATGTTGAAACAATTAGAGTTAGTGGGGATACTTTATTGACAATAATTAATGACATTCTTGATTTTTCAAAGATTGAGTCAGGCAAGATGGAACTCGAAGAAGCACCTTTTGAAATCAAGGATTGTGTTGAAGATACATTACAACTTCTTGCTCCTGAAGCAATAAAAAAGAGACTTGATTTACTTCATTTAATTGAACCAGATGTTCCTGATTATATTATTGGAGATGTTACAAGATTAAGACAAATACTTTATAATCTTGTAAGCAATGCAATTAAATTTACTGAACAAGGAGAAGTTTTTGTTTCAGTAAAATTAAAAGAAAAAAAAGGTGATGATATATTAATTGAATTTGCTGTTAAAGATACAGGAATTGGTATCCCTAAAGACAAACATTCAACAATATTTCAACACTTCTCACAAGTAGACTCTTCAACAACAAGAAAATATGGCGGTACGGGTCTTGGATTAGCTATTTGTAAAAGACTTGTAAATTTAATGGGAGGAGAAATATGGTTAGAAAGTGAAGTTGGATTTGGCTCAACTTTTTATTTCACTATTAAATCTAAAATTCCAAAAGTTCAACTTCCTAAAGTTATAGTAAAGTCAACACAGCAAATCTTAGCAAACAAACGTGTTTTACTTGTAGATGACAATAAAACAAATCTTTATATTCTTGCATTACAGTGTAAAAACTGGGGATTACTACCTCGTTCAACAGTAAATCCTCGTGAAGCGCTTGAATGGATTAAGAACGGAGACCCATTTGACTTTGCAATAGTAGATATGTTAATGCCTGAAATGGATGGTATCGAATTAACAAGATCAATTCGACAATATAAAAATAAATATCAGCTACCTGTAATAATGCTTAGTTCGGCTGGTATAGATGAAAGAGATAAAGAAACCTATGATACTTTATTTAATGCTTTTGCAGCAAAACCTATAAAGCAATCTCAGTTATATGAATTAATGGTTTCAATATTTGCTGAAACCTCTGATCTACAAACAATTAAATCAAAGTCTGAACAACCTGAACCTCCTGTAAAAGCAGAAAAATTAGTATTTAACTATCCTGTTAAAATTCTTGTTGCAGAAGATAACGCAATTAACCAAAAACTTATTGTCAAGATTTTAAATCAGTTAGGTTACCGTCCTGATGTTGCAAGTAATGGTCTTGAAGTTATTGATCATCTAAACAAACAGCGTTATGATATAATTTTTATGGATGTTCAAATGCCAGAGATGGATGGTCTCGAAGCAACAAAATATATTCTCCAATACTGGAAAAATTCAGAAAGACCTATAATTGTTGCAATGACAGCAAATGTTATGCATGGAGATAAAGAACGATGTCTGAACGCCGGTATGGATGATTATATCTCTAAGCCAATTATAAGCAATGATGTAAGAAATATTATTGTTAAATGGTATGATAAAATAAAACAAAGGGATTTTGGTACAAAACAAAAAGTCAAGACTGCTGTAATGCTCGAACCAGATGTAGTCTTTGGTCTTAAAGAACTTGATAACTCTGAGTATTTTAAACAAGTAATTGAACTTTATCTTGAAATAGCTCCACAGTTAATTAACGAAATCAAAAATGCTACTTCAAGAAATGATTTTGTATCTCTAAAAAAAGCAGCTCAAAATCTAAGACGTGCAAGCTTAAACATAGGTGCAAAACGTCTTGCTGAAATATGTCTAAGAGTTGAAAACCTTAATGGTTCAAAACCACCTGAAGAAGTTGATGCTCTTGTAAAACGACTACAGGATATCTATAATCTTACATATAAAGAATTAAAAAATATTTAATATCCTCTCTTAGCTATAAATAAACTTTTTTATAGTTTAGATAATATTACACCTCTTTTTTCATTTTTCTATATAACCTCAATTTATTCTACTTAATTAAAGATATTTTTTTTGTAAATTTATTAGTTTATAAATTTTGATGGAGTATAAGATAAGAACACACACTTGTGGAGAACTGAGAGAAAAAGATGCGGGAATTATTGTAACCCTTAACGGTTGGGTTAACAAAAAAAGAGATCTTGGTGGCATCTTGTTTATTGATATAAGAGACAGATATGGGATCACTCAAATACGTGTTAAACCTGACTCTCCAGTTTATTCAATAGCTGAAAAAGTTGGACTTGAGTATGTTGTCTCAGTTACAGGAAAAGTAGTCGTTCGGGAAAATAAAAACAAAAATTTGCCAACCGGTGACATTGAGATTGATGTAACCAACCTTCAAATTCTTAATGAATCACAAATAACCCCATTTGTTGTTGAAGATGATGTTAAAGCTTCAGAAGAATTAAGACTTCAATATAGATATCTTGATTTGAGGCGTAAAACGATGACAGATAATTTGGTGGTTAGAAACCAGGTTTATCAAATTGTTCATAACTTTTATAATTCTAAAAATTTTATTGAAGTCGAAACTCCAATATTAATGAAATCTACTCCAGAAGGTGCAAGGGATTATCTTGTCCCTTCGAGAATTCATAAAGGTAAATTTTATGCATTACCTCAATCTCCCCAAACTTATAAACAACTTTTGATGGTTGCAGGACTTGATAGATATGTTCAGATTTGCAAATGTTTTAGAGATGAAGACCTTCGCTCAGATAGACAACCTGAATTTACTCAAATTGACGTTGAGATGAGCTTTGTCAATCAGGAAATGATATTCAATATATCTGAAGAACTTTTCCAGAGAATTTGGAAAGAGGTATTAGATGTTAATTTAGAAATCCCATTTGATAGGATTACTTATGATGAAGCTATTACTACTTATGGTATTGATAAACCTGATTTCAGATTGAAAGATGAAATGAAAATTATTGATTTAACACAGTTATTTTCTGCAAATCAAACTACTTTTTTCAATCTTAATGGCAAAAAAAACTTTGTTGTTGCTGGATTTAAAGTTAATCGTGTTATTAATAATAAAGACGTTTTAATTACAAGAAAAATATTAGATAATCTTTCTGACTTCATTAAATCAAAAGGATATACAGGACTGGGTTATATTAAACTTAATGAAGATAACAAATTACAATCCCCATTACTTAAATTCCTTTCAGAAATAGAAATTGAGAACTTATATAAAAAAATCAATCTTGTTCAGGGAGATACTTTTTTCTTGCTCGTAGGTGAAAAACTTAAGACTTTTCAAATGCTGGGTGAACTACGAATTAAAATAGCTGAGCAATTTTCTCTCTTATCAGACAATGAATATTCTTTTGTATGGGTAACCGATTTTCCACTTTTTAAATATAATGAGGAACTTAAAAGGTTTGAAGGTGAGCACCATATCTTTACTATGCCAAAAGATGAACATCTTTACTTACTTGATTCAAAAGACAGGGAAAATATTGAGAGCATTCGTGCAAATTGTTATGATCTTGTCTTAAATGGCAATGAAATAGGTAGTGGTAGTCTTAGAATTTATAATAGTGAGATTCAACAAAAGGTTTTTAATATAATTGGACTTTCAGAAGCAGAATCCAGAGAAAAATTTGGTTTTATGCTCGATGCATTCAAATATGGTGCACCCCCACATGGTGGAATTGCTTTTGGTTATGATCGAATAATTGCAATTCTTAGAGGACTAAAATCTATCAGGGATGTAATTGCGTTTCCAAAAACTGTAAGTGCCGTTTCACTGATGGATGGGTCCCCAAGTTATGTAACTAAAGAGCAACTTGACGAGTTACATCTACAAATCAAGAATTCAAATAATAATTAAAGAGGAGAATAAAGTTGTCAAAATTGAAATTTAAAGTAAAAGATTTAAAATTAGCCCCTCAGGGCAAAATGAAGATTGAATGGGCAGAATCGCGTATGCCTGTACTTTCAGCTTTGCGTGAAAAATATAAAAAGACAAAACCATTTAAAGGTTTCCGTATTGCAGGTTGTCTACACGTAACAAAAGAAACTGCTGTATTAATAAAAACTTTTGTGGATGCTGGTGCTGAGGTTTCCTGGAGCGGTTGCAATCCATTATCTACACAAGATGATGTTGCTGCAGCACTCGCAGCAGATGGAATTTCAATATATGCATGGAACGGAATGAATACAGAGGAGTTTTACTGGTGTATTGAAAGAACACTTGATTTCAAACCTCAACTTACACTTGACGATGGTGCTGACCTTATTTTTACTGTTCATAAAAACCATACAGAATTAATTCCTGATATTATTGGAGGTACTGAGGAAACCACAACTGGTGTTCATCGTTTGCGAAAGATGGCTGAAAAAAATGCTTTGAAGTATCCTGTTTTTGCTGTTAATGATATGATAACAAAATGGGATTTTGATAATGTTTACGGGACTGGACAATCAACAATAGATGGAATTTTAAGAGCAACCTCAGTTTTGATAGCTGGAAAGAATTTTGTTGTTGCTGGGTATGGACATTGTGGTAGTGGTGTTGCAAATAGGGCTAATGGACTTGGAGCAAACGTGATTGTAACTGAAGTTAAGCCAACAGCTGCACTGAAAGCTACTCTCGAGGGACATAAAGTTATGAAGATGGACGAAGCTGCTAAAATTGGAGATATTTTTGTTACAGCCACAGGTGTAAAAGATGTAATTGTTGGGAGGCATTTCCTTGCAATGAAAGATGGTGCTATTGTTTGTAATACAGGACACTATGATTGTGAACTAAACCTTGTTGAACTTCAAAAAGTTACAAAAAAGAAAAGAACTATAAGACCTAATTGCGAAGAATATACTTTGAAAAATGGGAAAAGAATTTTTGTACTTGCAAAAGGGCGGCTGGTTAATCTTTCTGCTGCAGAAGGACATCCATCTGAGGTAATGGATATGAGCTTCGCAAATCAATTTAATGCACAGTTAGCACTGGTAACAGCATATAAAAATGGAAAAAGATACCCAATTGGTGTACATAAATTACCTGAAGAAATGGATCAAGAAATTGCAAGGCTTAAACTTGAAACAATGAATATTAAAATTGATAAGTTAACTAAGGAACAGATTAAATATATTGATGATTATTCAGAAGGTACTTAATTTTATATTATTATTAAGGAACTATTATTTATAAAAAGATATTATTAAATTTATATAAAGCTAGTGTAGCTCAGTGGTAGAGCAGCTGATTCGTAATCAGCAGGTCGGGGGTTCAAATCCCCCCGCTAGCTCTGAAGTTTAAGTGGAAAACAGAATTCAAATATTTTTGTTAAAAAAACAGAATCTGAACCTTATTGAAAAGTTCTTTTCTTCTACTTTTCAAGAGAGTGATAATTCTTTTTCAATAAAAACACGCAATAATAAGACAAATTCGTTTATCTCTATAGATATACACATAGATGAAAATGATTCACTTGTTTCAGTTTATACTGAAGTATCACATTTACAATTACAGCTATGCAAAGGTTTTTTTATAAGTGAAGTTCTTGAAGAAATTACTTTTTTCTCTGAAGACGAAAATACTATTTCAGCTTTAATTGTTTCAAAACAGGGAGATTGTTCTTTATATGCAAATGTGGAAAAGAAACTGCTTAAAGGAGATCTGTTGAAACTTAATGCAGAAAAACTACTTTCTGTTGCAGCTTTATCATTACTTGAAAGTTTATCAGAATGAAAATTGAAGTTAAGTATATTATACGACAAAAAGGACTTTTCAAATTTTATTTACACAAAGGATTTCCAGAAGAAAATCACCAAACTGATAAATAACATCAGCAAAAAAGAAAAAAAACATTTTGTCCCCACAACAATTCGTTTTTGTGATTTATCTACAATTATTGATTATAACAAGCATTTTTTAAATCATAACTACGCAACAGATATTATTACTTTTGATTATACAACTATAGGTGAAAATCAGGTTGATATACTTATTTGTCCTGAAGTGGTAGAAACAAACTCAAGAAGATTTAGAACCAATTTTGAATCAGAAATGTTAAGAGTTATTGTACATGGATTTCTACATTTATGCTATTATAATGATGAAAAAACCTCTGACAAAAAGATTATGCGTGAACGTGAAAATTATTATTTGAAACTTTTAAAAATTAATGAATAATAAAATAATTGAACTTATAGTTTTAATTCTAAATCAAATTCGTTCAAAGAAATCTATTAACGAAAATGATTTTGATTTACTTATTGAGGAAGGGTATAATATTGATGAAATTAACACAGCAATAGCATGGGTTTATTCAAGATTGAACACGGGAGAACTGATTTTTCAAGATGAACTTTCAATATCAGACTCAAAGAGGTTTTTTGATCCTAATGAAAAAAGGTTATTATCTGTTGATTCTCAGGGATATTTGATAATGCTTCTTGAGTTAGGTGTTATAACAAAATCTGATCTTGATATAATAATTGAAAAAATAAGATTTTCCGGAATGGAAAATATTAACCTTGAAAACACAAAAATTTTTGTAACTTCTGTAATTTTTAAAAAAACAAATTTTGATATTTTAGAATATCTTACATTGAATAATAATAAAACTGTTCATTAATCTGTATGAGTAAAAATTTGATTATAGTAGAATCACCAGCAAAGGCTAAAACAATTCAAAAGTATCTTGGGAAAGAATATACTGTCGAGGCTACAATCGGACATATAAAGAACCTTCCCAAAAATAAAATAAATATTGATATAGAAAATGGTTATAAACCAAATTATGAAATTATACCCGGTAAAGAAACTGTCATAAAAAGAATTAAACAGGCGGCTTCAAAAGCAGAAAAGGTATTTATAGCAACTGACCCAGATAGAGAAGGAGAAGCAATTGCAAATGATATAGCTGTTGAAATTAAACCCGTTAATAATTCAATTAAAAGAGTTTTATTTACAGAAATAACAAAGTCTGGCGTTGAATCAGCAATGAAGGAACCAAAGGATATTGATGAAAATCTTGTTACTTCACAGGTCGCAAGACGTGTTATGGATAGAATACTTGGTTATAAACTAAGTCCATTTCTATGGAAGAGTTTCTATTATGGGTTATCAGCGGGAAGAGTACAATCTGTTGCACTCAAATTAATCTGTGAACGAGAAGAAGAGATTAGAAAATTTGTTCCAACCGAATACTGGTCTATCTGGGGAATCTTTTCGAAATTATCTGGGAATACAAAACCTTTTAACGCAAAACTATATCAGATCAACAACGAGGTTATAAAATATAATGGAGAAGAACCTCGTATTAAAAATATTGAAGAAGCACACAAGATTCTCGAAGAATTACGTAATAATAAGTTTAAGGTAATTGATATTCAGGTCAAAGATGTAAAACGTAATCCTCCTGCTCCTTTTACAACAAGTGTACTACAACAAGTTGCTTCTACAAAACTTGGATTTTCCCCAAAGAAAACTATGTCTTTGGCTCAGAAATTATACGAAGGTGTAGAAATAAGAAAAGGAGAAGGTAATATTGGTCTTATAACTTATATGAGAACAGACTCAACACGAATTAGTTCTGTTGCTGCTGAGGCTGCTCGATCATATATAGAAAGGGTATATGGAAATGAATTTCTGCCGACTCAACGAAGAATTGCAAAACAATCAAAAAATGCTCAAGATGCTCACGAGGCAATTAGACCAACAGATGTAAATATTACTCCGGAACAATTAAAAGGTATAGATAAAAATCTTATTAAATTATATACCTTAATCTGGCAAAGATTTATTGCCTCACAAATGAATCCAGCTATATATGAGCAGAAAACAATTTTTATAAAGGCTCTTAATCCAAAAGGTGCTATACGAGAATATATTTTTAAAGGTACTGGCAGTATTGTAAAATATGCTGGGTATCTTAAAGTTTATGAGGAAGAACCAGAAGAAGATAGTAAGGAAGATGAAGAAGAATTCGCAATTATTCCACCTGACCTCAAAATAGATGATATGCTAAATGCTCTTAATCTAAACAAACAACAGCATTTTACATCACCACCACCACGTTATACAGAAAGTAGCCTTATAAAACAACTTGACAGTCTCGGCATTGGAAGACCAAGTACATTTGCTCAGATTGTATCTACTGTAATTGACAGGAAATATGTTGATTTAAAGGAAAGAAGATTATATGCAACTGAATTGGGAATGATTGTTAATAGAGTTCTAAACAAATATTTCCCTGATATTATAAATACTAAGTTTACTGCTGAGATGGAAGAAGAACTTGATACTATTGCTAATGGGACAGTTACTTATAAAAAGGTGCTTGATGACTTTTATATACCCTTTAAAAAGGATCTTGAAAAAGCTGAATCTGAAACCTCTGTAATTAAAAATTCTTTGGTAGAGAAAACTGATATTAAATGTCCTGAATGTGGTGATGAAACAGGTGCAGTGATGTTAAAAAAATGGGGTAGGAATGGCCAATTTTACACATGTGAAAGATATCCAAAATGTAAAGCAACTATGTCAGTTGTTACTGAAGAACATCAGCATAATGAAGTATCAAATACTAATGGAGAAATTCCAAAATGCGATTTATGTGGTGCTGATATGGTGTTACGTATTGGCAGATATGGGAAATTTTATGGTTGTACCAATTATCCCAAATGCAAAGGTGTTAAGCCATTAACCTTAGGGATAACCTGTCCCAAATGCGGAAAAGGTGAAATTGTTCAAAGAAAAGCAGGAAAAACAAAACGTAATTTTTACGGTTGTTCAAGATATCCTGAATGTGATTTTCTTGAAAATTCTTTACCAGTTCTTGAACCTTGTGAGAAATGTGGAAATAATTATCTTCTACTAAAGGAAAACAAAAATGAAGGTAAATTTCTTGTTTGTCCAAAGTGTGAAGCAAAATATCCATATACAGTAGAAAGTGAAAAAGTATAAACAATTTAAATATTATATTGATAGCTTTCTTGAATATTTACAGTTTAACAAAAATTATTCAAGAAATACTATTATTTCATATAAAGAAGATCTGGAAAAGTTTTATGATTTTCTTTGCAATACCTTTCCAGAAAATGTAACTAATGATGGTATTTCGAAAATTTTGTATTTAGAACCTGAAGAGATAAACCTTGATATTATAAGAAGCTTTATTTCAGAACTCTTTGATGAGTTGAAAATAGATTACAAAAAAACTAAAAAATATACTCCCTCTTCAATTTCAAGAAAACTTTCTGCAATTAAATCTTTTTTTAAATTCTTAATGAAAGAAGGTGTTATTAAAACAAATCCAGCTTTACCAATACAATCTCCAAAGTTACCTAAAAGACTACCTTCTTATCTTACTAAAAGTGAAATTTCAAATTTACTTGATAACCCTTTAAAATATGATATTAATATTCTTGATAGAGCCATTGTAGAATTATTTTATGCTACTGGAATAAGACTTTCTGAACTTATAAACATTAAACTTTCTGATATAGATTTTAATTTATCCACAATTAAGGTTCACGGTAAAGGTTCTAAAGATAGAATAGTTACTTTTGGTAGAATTGCAAAATCTGCTGTTCAAGATTATCTTGAAATTAGAAAAATTGTTGATGTAAATAAGTCTGAATATTTATTTCTCAACAAAAAGGGTAAAAAATTATATCCACTTTACATTTATAGACTTGTAAAACGTCTATTTGCAGCCGTAAGTAATAGAAATAGTATTTCACCTCATACTTTGAGACATACATTTGCATCTCATCTACTTGAAAATGGAGCTGATATTAGAGTTATAAAAGAGTTACTTGGGCACGAAAACCTTTCTACTACACAGATTTATACTCATATTACACCAGAACTATTAAAAAAAATTTATAATCAAGCACATCCTAAAGCATAACAAAAAATTACACTATGAAAATTTTACTAAAAGATATTTGTCATGCACGTAGTGGAGATAAAGGAGATACTGCTAATATTGGACTAATTGCTTATGATGAAAAGGGTTATGAGATTATAAGTAAATATGTTACTGCGGAAAAGGTTAAAGAATATTTTAAAGGTATATGTCTTGGTAATGTTGAGAGATATGAAATGCCAAACATAAAAGCTATTAATTTTTTATTACACAATACACTTGGGGGAGGTGGAACAGTATCATTAAAACTTGATGCACAGGGTAAAACACTTGCATCAGCACTTTTATTAATGGAAATTGAAATATAGAAAATATGTACGAAGTAGAGAAAAATAACTTAGTTGAATTAGAGGAGAAATTGAATATCCTCAGGAGGTTTCTTTGAAATTGATTCAAAGAAAGAACAAATATCTGAACTCGAAAAACTCACAACGAAACCAGATTTCTGGGACGATAATAAAGAAGCTCAGGAAATATTACAAAAAATTTCATTTCTGAAAAAGTGGGTTGAAGAATACCATACACTTGAAAAAAAACTTGAAGAATTGAAAACTTTGCTTGAACTTGCTGAAAATGAAAATGATGAATCACTTGAATCTGAAATTCAATCAGAAATAGAATCCCTTTCAAAAGAAGTAGCTGATCTTGAGTTTCGTAATATGCTCTCAGATAAAGATGATAAATGTGATGCGTTATTAACTATAAACTCTGGAGCTGGAGGTACAGAAGCACAAGATTGGGCTGAGATGCTTTTAAGAATGTATTCAAGATATGCTGAAAAAAAAGGTTTTAGAACAAGTCTTGTTGATAGATTGGATGGTGATGGTGCGGGAATAAAAAGTGCAACACTTGAAATTAAAGGTGAATATGCTTATGGTTATTTAAAGGCTGAAAATGGGGTCCATAGGCTTGTAAGAATTTCACCCTTTGATGCAAATAAAAGGCGTCATACTTCATTTGCGGCAGTATTTGTTACTCCAATAATTGAGGATTCTATAGAAATTGAAATTAATCCCTCAGATTTGAAAATAGATACTTTTCGTGCAGGAGGAGCAGGCGGGCAAAATGTAAATAAAGTTGAAACTGCTGTACGTATTACACATATCCCAACAGGTATTGTAGTACAATGTCAAAATGAACGTTCACAGATGCAAAACCGTATGACTGCTATGAAAATGTTGAAATCAAAATTGTATATGCTTGAAAAACAGAAAGAAGAAGAAAAACTTGCTGCTATTGAAAAATCTAAAAAGAAAATTGAATGGGGAAGTCAAATACGCTCTTATATATTTCATCCTTACAATCTTGTAAAAGATCATCGAACAGGTTTTGAAACTTCTGATACTCAGGCTGTTATGGATGGTGAAATAGATGAATTTATAAAAAGTTATTTATTGTTAAAATAAATCTAATGAATTATAAATTTAATATTGCAAAAAGATTTTTGTTTTCTAAAAAAGAATCCAAATTCATTTCTTTTATTACATATTTTTCTATACTTGGAGTAACACTTGGAGTTGCAGCATTAATTATTGCAGTTTCAATTCTTAATGGTTTTGAAAAAGAAATAAAAGATAAAGTTGCAGGTCTTGTTTCACATATTCAAATTACATCATTTTCCTCTGAGGGGGTTGAAAACCCAGATGAGATAATTTCACTTTTAAAAGATAAAGTATTAGATATTACTGCAATTTCTCCCTATGTTCAAAAAGAAGCTGTAATTCGTTACAAAGATAGAGTAGAAGGAATTATTTTAAAAGGAATAGATCCGCAATCCGATGTTAGCACATCAAGGAATAAAATAATACGTGGTGATCCAAACCTCATTTCAAAAGATACTATATTTTCAAATCTGATTATAGGTGATAAATTAGCAAAAAAACTCGGAGTAGATGTTGGAAGTAAAGTAATAATTTTTGGTCTAACCGGTATTCCATCACCTTTCAATCAACCAAAACTTAAACAGTTTAAAGTTACAGGTATTTACGAAACTGGTTTAAGAGATTATGATGATGTATTAATTTATACTGATTTAAAAACTGCTCAGAAACTGTTCAGTTTTCGTAACAATGTCTCTGGTATTGAAATTAAAATAAAGGACATTGATAAAGCTGAAGAAATTGTAACTGAAATTAAACGATATGTTGATTATCCAAACTATCCACGTTCTTTATTTAAAGTATATAGGGGACTTTTCAGTTGGGTTGAACTTCAGAAAGCACCAACACCAGTAATTCTTGCTCTCATTATAGTTGTAGCAGTTTTTAATATTGTTGGGACTTTACTTATGTTAATTCTTGAAAAAACACAGTCAATAGGTATTCTTAAAAGTTTAGGAGCAAGTTCAGCAAATATCAGGTTTATTTTCCTTCTTGATGGATTAATAATAGGGCTCATTGGTATTTTTCTTGGGATAGTTCTTGGTGTTGGACTTTCTCTCCTTGAATTAAAATTCAAGTTTTTTAAACTGCCTGATATTTACTATATGAAAAGTGTACCAATTTTACTTGAAGTTGATAAAATCATTCTAATATCTGTCATTACCCTTGTACTTGTCTTTATTGCAACACTCATTCCATCTCATATCGCATCTAAATTTGAGCCAATTAAATCTTTAAGGTTTATGTAATATGTTTAATAAAGACACAGAAACAATTGCGAAAATGTTTGATGAAATTGCTCCGAAATATGATTTTTTAAATCATTTCTTTACTGCTGGTCAGGATATAAGATGGAGAAACAAAATTATAAAATATATAAAAGCTCAAAAATATTCTTCTAACACATTACTGGATATTGCTGCTGGGACTGGAGATTCTACCCGTAGTTTACTAAAATTAAAACCTCAAAAATTATACGCACTTGATATATCACCTAAAATGCTTGAGTTTTTGAAAAGAAAAATTAACAATCCTTCCATAACTATTTTAAATGGAAAAGCAGAAGCAATACCACTTCAAGATAAAATAGTTGATATTGCTCTTATTGCTTTTGGTATAAGAAACTTTGAAGATATAGATAAATCTCTCCAAGAGATACATAGAATTTTGAAAGATAATGGCATCCTTATAATTCTCGAAATGTTTTCTACAAATGGAAAACAAAATCCGTTTTTTAAGTTTTATTTCAGCAAAGTCATCCCTTTTCTTGGAAATAAAATTTCCAAAAGCAACTATGCCTATTCATACTTATTTAATTCCGTTGATACTTTTTTTACCACTTCAGAACTAACAGAGAAAATTAATAATAGTGGGTTCGAACTGATAAACGAGGTAAATAATTTTCTCAAGATAGTACATACCCTTTATTTTAAAAAAATTTGATTTTACTGATATAAATAGGGTTTAAAAGAGTGTGTAAAAAGAGATGACTTTAAAAATTGGACAGTTTTTTCTTTATTTTATTCTTATTCTTAAATCAATCCCCCCTTCCTATTTTTTTTATTTCTCTGTCCTTTCTTTCTTTTGGACCTATATGATAGAGATGACATATTTGTAGAGAAATAAATGGCTGAAAATTATTATAGTCCCTTAAGGGACAAGATATTTATAGAAAAGAAATAAGAAATTAATATAGTCCCATAGGGACGAAATATTTTTTCGATTTTATGA
>Ga0123519_10003915_pt1 | contig 24436 bp, 23 predicted proteins | sample YelNatPaOPRAMG02_FD_87396 | JGI IMG/M metagenome (GOLD analysis project Ga0123519, IMG submission 87396) | Hot spring microbial communities from Yellowstone National Park - Yellowstone National Park OP-RAMG-02 (version 2) | ecosystem: Environmental > Aquatic > Thermal springs > Hot (42-90C) ...
CTCCCTGCTCTCGTTGAATGAGAAAAGGTCCGGTTCAGCTCCATATTTCCTCTTGGCATAGAGGAGGTACGAAACAATGCACTCATCAAGCTCTTCCTCCATGTTGCGCGCCACTCTTGCGGTTCGCCATGCCCCCCAACCACCGGGATTCGTTTCGCAAAGCCAGTCCGGCAGGCGCCAAACGCTCAGAATCCTCGTCATCCGCATCCTGTCAATCCTTCCGGCAAGCTCGAACTCGCGCCTCAGATTTGAGCCGGCCGCATCTCTTGCCTCAAACGAAGCCCAATTGATCCGGCAAGGGTTGCCATCATCGTTTTCGGGTTCCCATTCGGCAAGGGTCGCTTGAGTCCGGGCAAAGGCCGTCTCAAGATTGCGCAGAGCATATTCTGTGACAGGAGACTCTGTCTGAAAAACGAAATTGCCTCCGAAGCCCTCCCACAGCCCCAGCATCTGGTCAGGCTTCACTTCTATCGTGACGGGTGTTGCGGGACGTTCAGCCGAGAGACGAAAGGCGACGTCCAGAGAAGCAGTCTTTCCTGCGGGAAGTTCACCTGCAGGAGCAAGCTGCAGCAACACGCTGTAGGACTCGATATTCCATGCCCGGTCGTCCTGAGCAAAAGCGTTTACCTCCCTGTCAAGCGTTGCGCTGAATTTCAGGCGGCCGCCGGCGCTGGCGCACATGATGTCCGATACTGGCCCCGAACAGAGATCCGGCGGATGCTTCGGTTTGTCCGGAAGAAGCGCTGAAGCTGAGTGGCCGGGGCGTCTCATTTCCAGACGCCCTCCAGCAAAATCCTGCGCAGGAAACCGCAGCGCCATGAATACACCCTCGACAGCGCAGTTGGTGAGAGCCGAGACACAGACCGTGAAGCGAGTACCCATCATGTCATCATTGCTCGTCGCCACCGTATATTTGAACAACTTGCCTTCATCCAGGCGCATGGTTCCGCTCCAGCAACCGCCGGCCCGAGTTCCGACATACGAGGGGTCCGCCACACATTCAGGCCGTAAAGAGGCCTGCGAACTCCACCCCGGATCGGCGACGATCAAATCTGCGGAAATGTTGGCCTCTTCTCCGCGGTCCACAATGGAAACCATCCTACCCCACCCATCCACACAAGCTTCCGCTCCTGCGATATCGGCGGCGATACAGAGTCCACACAGTCCGGCCACAACCAGGGATATTGCGATTGGCCCGCGTGCCTCAGAAGTCAGCACGCCGCAGACCCGGTCATGATTCCAGATATGACAGGGCAAGATCATTCCCGAGCAGCTATCGCGGCGCCACCGCCTGACTCAGTGAAAGCAGCGGTAAGAGCACAGAAAGCGTCACAAGCAGAACAAAACCGCCGATCAAAAGAATGAGGATGGGCTCCAGCACGCTCAGGCTTCTGCTCACGAATCTCTCCCAGTGCTGTCTGTGCCTGGCCGAGGCGGCATCAAGCAGACGCGTCATTTCGCCTCCGGCTTCTCCGGTCTGTATCCATCCGGAAAGCTGCTCAGCAAGAGGCGGTATCCTTCTTATCGCGTCTGAAAGACGGCTTCCGTGGCGGACCGATTCAGCCTCCCGCCTGGCGAGAATGGCAACCCACCGGCTGCCGGTGGCTCTTCCGGCAAGAGGAATGGCATCCACCAGGCCGACGCCGCCCCGCAGCAGGACCGAAAGGGTGCTGGCAAAGCGGACATTGATTAGCAGCGTGTATCCCCTGCCGATCCACGGCGCCCTGAAAAGATGGCGCTCACAACGTACCCTGAACTCAGGATCCAGACGCAACCGCCTGGCCAGCCAGACTGCGAAGGCCGACAGGAGCAGTATGAATGGCGCTCCCCACCTGCCCAGGAATGCTCCAAGACCTCTCATGAACCTGGTGAGGGCCGGTTCAGAAATGTTTATGCCCGACATCAATGCCCTTGTCCTCGGAAGCAGCAGCCCAAGCATCACTATTCCGGCGCATATGCCGAGCGTCACTACAAACACCGGGTAGATAAGGGCATTCTGCACCTTGTCCTTCAAAACCGTCTGTTCCTCAAGAAATGAAGCAAGTTCGTCCAGCATGGGCGCCAGGGCGCCCGAGCGCTCCGCCGCCTCTACGATAGCCAGCTCGAATTCCGTCACCGACGGGCTGGCTCCTGCCATAGAATCGGCAAGAGACTTTCCCTCTCTTATGTCGTCCCGCATGCCCGCCGCAACCAGGGCCAATGCGTTCAGATCCGGCGCCGAAACGATGGCATCGAGTGCCTTTGCGAGAGGCAAGCCTGCTGCAAGGAGGGAACTGAGTTCCCTGTACAGAGTGGCGCGCTGCTCTGTTGAACAGCGAAGAGGCCTTCTGGCGGGCCACAGCCTTTCTGCAAATATTCCGGTTCTGGCGAGTTTGTCCCGCGCCTCCTTGGCGCTTAATGCATCAACGAGGCCCCGCGCATGATGTCCGTCGGCTCCAAATCCTCTGTATTCTAACGTCCTCATTTCAAGCCGGGCGCGGCAGGATATCAGGCAAGGGCTCCGGCAACCTCAGCGGGGCTTGTGATTCCCTGAACAATTTTGGCAATCCCATCGTCAAGCAGGGACTTCGTTCCGCTCCGGCGCGCCATTGTTCTTATGTCCTCAAGGCCGGCATGGCCGCGCGCGAGATGCTGCTGCATGTCCTGCCCGGCCGTGAAGAGCTCGTAGATTCCAGTCCGGCCCCTGTACCCTTCCAGACAATCCGGACATCCCTTCGACGGCAGCCAGATGCGTTTGTCGCGGACCTTTTCGGAAACGATTCCCCAGTCCTCTCGCCGCGGGTCTCCGGGGGCGGATGCGATGCGGCACCGGGCGCACAGCTTGCGCACGAGCCGCTGCGCAAGAACCCCGCGGAGACAGGCCGCAAGGAGGAAGCCTTCCACCCCCATGTCCAGAAGCCTCGTGACCGCGCTGAAAGCGTCATTCGTATGAAGAGTCGTGAAAACGAGATGCCCCGTGAGAGACGCCCTGATGGCTATTTCAGCCGTTTCGATGTCCCGGGTTTCGCCCACCAGAATGATGTCGGGGTCTTGTCGCAGGATATGCCTCAGCCCGACCGCGAACGTCAAGCCTATCTTGGGCTTCACCTGAATCTGACCGATGTCCGGAAGCTGATATTCGATCGGATCCTCTATGGTCATGATGTTTTTTCTGGCGGAATCAAGTCTGGAAAGCGCAGCATAAAGCGTTGTCGTCTTGCCGGATCCGGTCGGACCTGCCACAACGATCAACCCGCTGGAGAAAGTCAGGAGTCTTTCGAATGAAGATCTTGTGACCTCATCCATGCCGAGGCGGTCGAGAGGCAGAAGCGCTGAATTCCTGTCAAGCAGCCTCAGCACGACGCGTTCGCCCTCGGCAACCGGCACCGTCGAGACGCGAATATCTATCTCCCTGTCGCCCACGCTCACCCTGGCCATCCCGTCTTGAGGCAGCCTCTTTTCGGCTATATCCATTCGAGCCATGACCTTCAGCCTTGAGGCAAGCGCTTCCTCCATTGACTTGGGCGGCGAAGCCGCCTCGTACAGGACTCCATCAATCCGGTACCTCACCCGCATCCCAGAGTCAAAAGGCTCGAAATGAATGTCTGAAGCGCCTTTCTTCACCGCCTCAAGAAGAATCAGGTTCACGAGTTGGGTGACCGGAGCCTTGTCGGCCGCCTGCAGCAAATCGTCAATTTCCCTGTGCCCGGCATTGCGCTCGGCAGGTCCGGTTCGCAGGTCGTGAAGAAAGTCGCTCGGCGAATGATCCTTCAGGTAGTAGCACCTTTCGATCGCCTTCAATATCTCGTCCGGCGGGCACACTGCAGGCCGAAGATCCACTCCGGCTATGACGCTGGCCTCATGATGCACGTCAAGATCCAATGGATTGGCAGTCAACAGAGACGGCTCTCCATTGATTCTCACCGGCAGGACGACATTTGACCTGGCCCATTCGACAGGCAGATGCGCCACCAGAGCCGGGTCAAGCATCCCGTCACTGGCCCGCTCGACAAAAAGCACCCCGGCCTCGGCTGCGACCGCCGGCCAGTCGCGCCTGTCACCCGGAGAATCGGATTGCCTGTCAGGGGACATTGTGTTCAGCCGAATCGGATGCCGGCGCAGGGATCTGCGTTTTTTCGCCCCCGCTGTCCGCGACTACGATGGAAGGAGTGACAAGTATCAACAGATCGGTTTTTTCCGTGCTTTCCACTGTGTGCCTGAAAAGCGCGCCAAGAAGGGGGATTGAAACAAGCAGGGGAATTTTCTCAACGGATCTGGTCTTGTCCTCCCGCTTGGCCACTGTCGGCGAGAACGTTCCTGAAGGGCCGTGATCAATCACAGCTTCAATGCTTGGGGCGAGGTCCATCTGAATTTCGCCGCCAGGTATGACATGCGGCACGAGTTTGAGCTTTATCCCCACATCAACTCTGTCAATATTCTGGATGACATCCCGCGCAGTCCCTGCTCCGGCTTGGATTGTTGATTTGAGGATTGGTATTTCGTTGACGATGTTGACCGACGCCTCCTTATTGTTCTGCGCCTTGAGAGTGGTTTCGGACAAAAGATTGAATGCAGAGTTCTTGCGGATGGCCTCGATCAACGCCATGGCCGGCCTCTCCACAATTGTATTGCCCGAGGCGTCAACCCCGGCCCCCTTCGCGACGCCGAGAGTAATTCCCTTTGGGAAAACAGATCCTTGAAGGGCATCCAGAAGATTGGCCGCCCCGTCGGCTATACGCGATCCGCCCTGAATGATGGTCTCGCCCTTTGAATCCGGCAGCCCCAGCGCGGCCATCTGTACTCCCAGGTTCAAGCCTTCCGCCGCCGTTGTTTCAAATATGTTCACCAGGATCTGCACCTGTTCGGCCGGGCGATCGAGTTGATCCACCAGCTTTCGCACGTTGTCGAGGTCGGCCGGGCCGGCTTCTACCAGAAGGGCATTGTTCGCCACGCTTGCCTCTATCGCGATTTTGGCTCGCTGCGCTGAGCCGCCCGGCTGCGCCGCTGCCGCCGAACGCGCGAGCAAGCTGTTGAGGCTCTTTGCAGCCTCCTCCGCGCTGACGTATTTCAGAAAGATGGCATTCAGCCTTCCTCTTCCCGCCGGGGCGTCAACGTCCATTTTACTTATGATCCTTTTCAGGTCCTCAATTTGGGCTGCTGTCCCTGCGATTATCAGGCTGTTCGAGTGGGGCGAGGCCACAACAACTACGCTGCGCCGACGCTCCCTGGTCCCCGGTGCCGGCGGCAGTCTCAGCCTCAGATCTTCTGCGGCGCGCGCGGCGGCCTCGCCAAGAGGAAGCCTGCCGTCGTCCTGTGACATAGCCTGATTAAGCTGGTTGGCGACGTCCTCCGCACTTGCGAATCGCAGAGGAACCACCTCGGTCTGCCTCGCCAGGCCCGGCTTGTCCACCTCCCGTATGATTCTCTCCAACCGTCTGACGGCCTCGGCTGTGTCGGTGACTATGAGGTGATTGGTGTCTTCTATTGCGCTGAGGCCCCCTGTCTTGCCGCCCGTGACCCTCGGTTCAAGCGCCTTGCGCAGGTCGGATGCGGAAACATTTTCGAGCCGAAAGACCTTCGTGATCAGGCCGTCCGGCGGAATTGCCTCTTCCGGCCCTATTACAGGAGCCATTGGGGTTTCGCGCTTCGGCAGGGCCACCACGCGATACACATCCCCTTCCCGAACCACCGAACAGCCGACCGATTCAAGTATTGACAGGAAAAGTGGATAAACATCCTGACGTCTCACCATCGGCGACACCACTGTTATCTTTCCGGCGACGTCGTCAGAAACAACGAACCTTCTTCCCGTCATATCTCCGACCAGCTTTACGAAACTCGCGACATCCACCTGGTCAAAGCTGAAATTTACAAAGCTCTCGCGGGAGGAACGATCCGTAGCAGCCTCCTGCTCGGCAGCCACTTTGCCGGCGGGAGGCGCAGGCTCGGCACCGCCAGCGCCCAGCATCGAAACGCCCAAAGCCAGAAGGACGTCCAGTCCCAGGGTCAGCCACAGACTTGCGCGTCCGTTGTTCATCACGGACTTTGCCGTTGGCCAGAACGCGCCAGCTGCAGACCGGGGAACGCGCCGCTGTGCAAGCACACTCCAGGCGCACCGCGACAAAGCAGATGCCGCGTCCAGGCCGATCCATAGCGGTTTGAGAAGCAGCCTTCCGTTCTCCCCACGTGTATTCACGGTGTTGTGTTCATCCCAGCGTGCTGTTAAGCCCGGCCGGTTCTTAACTTCAGAATCCCGGTTCATGTCCGGTCACTTTGTAATTCCGCGCTGCGAACTTTCAATGAAGGACACCAGATGTTCCAGTTCCGGAGTCATGGGCAACTCGCTTTTGATGCGCTCGATCGCCTGACTGGTTGACAACCCGCTCCTGTACAGCAGCTTGTATGCGTTCTTGATGCGCGCCTGCACCTGTTCCGGAATGTTTCTGCGCGACATGCCGACGCTGTTTACGCCTGCGACCTGGGCTGGATTCCCGGCCACAAGCATGAAAGGCGGGCAATCCTGTCTGATCGCAGAGCAACCTCCGATCATGCACAACCGGCCTATCCTCGTGAACTGATGGACGGCGGAAAGGCCGCCGAGCACCGCCTGATCTTCAACAACCACTTCTCCGGCCAGCGCGACTGCATTCGACATGATCACCCCGTTGCCCACCTTGCACGCATGCGCCACGTGCGCGTACGCGCAGATGTGGCAGTCAGATCCGACCCTCGTGACGTCCCCTTCATTTGTGGCCGAGTTGATCGTCACATACTCCCTCAGCGTAGTCCTGTCGCCTATCTCGACGAACGTCTTCCCGCCCTTGTACTTCAAGTCCTGGGTTTGAGTCCCGATGCAGGCAAACGGAAAGATCACGCAGTTGCGGCCGATATTTGTGCAGCCGTCAATCACAACATGTGACATCAACCTTGTCCCGTCGCCGATCGTCACGTTGGGCCCGACGATGCAGTACGGGCCTACGACAACGTTCTCGCCAAGCTCCGCGCCTTTCTCAACTATTGCAGTGTTGTGGACCTGCGTCATTGGCTTGCCTTCTGATCTGTAAGCATGCAAATCATTTCCGCTTCGGACGCAACAGCGCCGTTCACCGCGACCCTCGCGATGAACTTCACAACCCTAGACTTCACCGCGGTTATTTCAACAGTTATGACCATCTGGTCTCCCGGCCTTACAACTTTTCTGAACTTGGCTTTGTCAATGGACATGAGATACGGAATGCGTGCCCCGTCGCTGCCCAATTTGCTCACCAGGATCCCGGCTGTCTGGGCCATTGCTTCAAGCTGAAGAACGCCGGGCATTATCGGCACCCCCGGAAAATGTCCCTGAAAAAAAGGTTCATTGATGGTCACATTTTTTAACCCGACGATCCGCTTCTGATTATCGCACTCCAGTATCCTGTCAACCAGCAGGAAAGGATACCTGTGAGGAAGCGCCTTGCTGATAGCGTCTATGTCCATGACCGCATCCGTCATATATTCCTCCTCTTGTGGCTTTCCTATACCACATCCGACGCCGGGTGAAAACAGGAATCCGAACAGAACCGGGCGAATTTCCGGAAAAAAGCATTCATCCCCCATTTTGCATTTGAGCAATGGCCGGCTTGCATGACCCTGCTGGAAAGGCGGTGTTCAGGCACAATGCTGGTTGCACGATCAGGCACAGGAAAATGAATACACAGAACAGGAGGAAGAGGCCTTTTCTGAAACCGCGACGGATTGTCCGTACCCCGGCGGAAACGAGACGCGAAACATGCGTCCGGTTCAAAACGGAACACGGCCGGAGGAAAAGCACCTCCGGCCCCCGGGAAAACTCCAGACTGCCTTGCCGCTCCTACTTAGTGTCCGGCGGAACGGGCGCCTGAACTTTGCCTGCGTCTGGCGCGGCCTTGTCAGAGTCAGGAGCAGCGGCAGGGGCAGGAGCCTGTTCCGCAGACGCCGCTGGAGCGGTGGACGGCGCAGCGGCTTTGGGCGCATTTTCCGGAGCAGCAACCGGCGCAGGAACATTCACCGCATCATCGCCCTCCACTCCCCTCAGGTAAACCTCGACACGCCTGTTGTTCGGATTGCCGTTGATCAGGTCAGGCTTTTCCTTCGGCCTGGTGTAGCCATAACCGACGGCTGTCATTCTGCCCTTTTCTATGCCGCCGGAAGTGGCAAGATAATCCAGGACCGCTTGGGCTCGTTTCTGCGACAGCTTCATGTTGTGGCTGAAGCTTGACTTCTTGAATTGGTCGGCATGCCCCTCGATGCGCGCCGTGGATCCAGGATGCCGCCTCATCACCTTTGCGATGATGTCCAGTTTCGGGAAGTATTCAGGCTTGATGATTGCCTTGTCGTAATCAAATTTGATGTACAGCTCAAAAAGCTTCAGATCGTCGCGCGGATCAAGGGGATTGGTGAAATCCTCAATGACCTCGTGACCATCCGCCACTCCACCGTTGTCGGTATCCCGTTTCAACGGATCTGTGCCGTATTTCTTGACTTCGTCATACCCGTCCTTGAGGCCGTCCCAATCCGTGTCCGGATTCAGGGGGTCGGTGCCGTATTGCTTGACCTCCTCCCCGTCGGTCAGCCCGTCCTTGTCCGTGTCGGGATCGAACGGGTCGGTCCCGTGCTTCAATTCCTCATCGTCGGTCAGCCCGTCGCCATCGCTGTCCGCAGGGCCGCCAACTGCCACAAATTTCGGAGGCACGCGGGCGCCCCAATACCACACTATTCCTGCGTCAATGGTGGAATTGGCCTCGACCTCCTTCTTGTCATCCACGAAATACCCCCGCCAGTCGGCGCGCACAGCCCATTCATCATTGAAGTGATACATTATGCCTCCACCGTAGCGCATTGAGGCGAATGTCTGACCGTTCTTCAGTTCATCCTTGTACCACTTCAAGTTACCGCCCAGCGCAAGATACGGATCCACGCGGTCCCACCTCGTAAAGTGAAAAAGGCCATCGAGGGCGGCTCCAACCATGGCCGTATCATGAACGCCAGACTCGTGATACAGAAGAGACCATTTGGGGTCGTACCTGGTATTCCCGTTCTCGTCTGGCCAGGTATGGCCGACAGTATTCTCGTCAAGGTACGGCGCAACGAACAGCGACCCCTCGAGCGTCCACCATTCATTCCATTCGTATCCAACCGTCGCCCCGAAGATGGGCGCATCCTTTACCTCCTCGTCTCCCTCAAAATCCATCCATCCGGCACGCGGGCTGAAATACCATTTTGGAATGTCTTCGGGCTCAACTCCTGCGAACGTCGTTTGACCCGCGAAGAGGCAAACAAGTATTCCCAAGGCAGCCCCGGCAAAAAGCGGCCTGGCCGACATAATTTTGTTCATCGCTTCCACCTCCGCATTCATCAGGCTTCACGTTGATTCCAACTGCAAGTCTCCCGAACCGTACACCAAATGATGCAGCGAATCAATCATTTTGACGCAACTCAGTAACGATACGTCTCTTCCTTGTATGGTCCGCCGACCGGCACGCCAAGATATTCGGCCTGTTTCGGCGTGAGACGGTCGAGACTGACCCCCAGTTTGGAAAGATGCAGGCGCGCAACCTCCTCGTCATATTCCTTGGGCAGAACATGGACACCATGCGCAAGGCTCTTCCCTTTGCGATAAATCTCAAGCTGCGCAAGAACCTGGCACGTAAAACTGTTTGACATCACAAAACTCGGATGCCCGGTCGCACAGCCCAGGTTGACGAGCCTTCCTTTTGCAAGGAGAATTATGCGCTTTCCATCAGGAAACTCAATTTCATCAACCTGCGGTTTGATCTCACGCCACTTGTACTTCCTCAGAGCAGCCACCTGTATCTCGCTGTCAAAATGCCCGATGTTGCACACCACCGCGAGGTCTTTCATCTGCCGCATGTGATTCTCTGTGATCACGTCGCAACAGCCTGTGGCAGTCACAAAAATATCTCCTATGCGGCATGCCCTGTTCATGGGCATCACCTCATATCCCTCCATGGCCGCCTGAAGGGCGCAAATCGGGTCAATTTCTGTAACGATCACCCTCGCTCCCTGACCGCGAAGCGCCTGGCAGCACCCTTTTCCAACGTCGCCGAACCCCGCCACCACGCACACCTTTCCCGCAATCATCACGTCCGTGGCGCGAACTATTCCGTCAACGCAGGAATGGCGGCATCCATATAAATTGTCGAACTTGGATTTCGTGACCGCGTCGTTCACATTGAAAGCCGGAAACAACAGCCGGCCAGACGCATGCATCCGGTTGAGTCGCCTCACCCCGGTGGTCGTCTCCTCCGACACCCCAAGTATTGAAGGCACAATGCGGTGGAAACGGCCCGGATCCCTCTTCAGGGATCGCCTCAACTGAGCCATGAGTATTGCCTCTTCCTCGCTTTCAGGCTTCTTGTTCAATATCGAGGGATCCTCCTCCGCCCTGTATCCAAGATGCACGAAAAGCGTCGCGTCGCCTCCGTCGTCAACGATTGATGTGGGCCCCTTCCCCTCTCCCCAGTCCAGAATCCTGTCCGTGTATTCCCAGTACTCCTCCAGCGTCTCGCCCTTGCGCGCAAAAACAGGAGTGCCGGCTGCGGCAATGGCCGCTGCTGCGTGATCCTGGGTTGAGAAAATATTGCAGCTTGCCCAGCGCACCTTCGCCCCCAGCGCCTGCAGCGTTTCTATCAGCACAGCCGTTTGAACGGTCATGTGCAGGGATCCGCTGATTCTCGCTCCCTTGAGCGGTTTGTTTCGAGCATGCCTCCTGCGAAGCATCATCAAACCAGGCATCTCGGCCTCAGCGAGAGCAATTTCCCTGCGGCCGAACTCTGCAAGCGACATGTCGCTCACTACGCATTCCTTCATGGGTCGCACATTCTCCTTTTTCCTGCCTTGATAGGACCCGCCCTGGACAAACCGTTCCCCGAGCGATCGCTGCGCCATATCAGCGCACAGCGTCCTTCAACTCTTCCACCCTGTCGGTTCTTTCCCAGGTAAATATGTCAAGATCGCTCGTTCTGCCGAAGTGTCCGTACACGGACGTAGCCTGGTAAATGGGGCGCAGAAGCTTGAGCGTTTCTATTATCTTTGCCGGTTTCATCGGAAAGACTTTTCGCACCGCCCGCTCGATCTTCTCCTCTGGAACTTTGGCAGTGCCGAAAGTTTCCACGAAAACCGACACGGGATCCGGGTAGCCGATGGCATAGGCGAGCTGAATTTCGCAGCGTCTCGCCAACCCCGCCGCCACAATGTTCTTGGCAACATACCTTGCCATGTAGGCTGCGCTGCGATCCACTTTGGACGGATCTTTCCCGGAAAAGGAGCCTCCTCCATGCCTTCCCATGCCACCGTACGTGTCAACGATAATCTTTCTTCCGGTTACGCCGGAGTCTCCTTGCGGTCCGCCGACAACGAAGCGGCCTGTCGGATTCACAAGAAAGAGCGTTTTCCGGGTCAACAACCGGCCCGGAATGACCTTCCTGATGATTTCCTCTATTACAGCCTCCCTGATGACCTTGTAGGGCACGTCAGGTTCGTGCTGCGTGGAGACCACTACAGCCTCAATCCTAGCGGGCCTGCCGTCCTCATACGCGACCGTGACCTGAGATTTTCCGTCCGGACGCAGAAACGGAGGCTTTCCGCTCCGGCGACACTGCGCGAGTCTGCGGGCAAGTCTATGTGCGAACATGATCGGCATGGGCATGAGCTCTGGAGTCTCATCGCAGGCGTAGCCGAACATCATGCCCTGATCGCCGGCTCCCTGCTCCTTAAAGAGCCCCTTGCCGGGAGTGACACCCTGAGAAATGTCTGGCGACTGTTTGTCGAGCGCCACAAGGATAGAGCATGTGTCGTAGCTGAATCCGGCGCGCGCGTCAATGTACCCGATATCCTTTATCTTCTGCCGAACGAGGTCGGCATAATCCACCTTGGCCTGGCTGGTTATCTCGCCGGCCACGACCACCATGCCGGTGGAAACAAGCGTCTCGCAGGCAACGCGCGACGTCTTGTCACCGGCCAAATGCGCGTCCAGAATTGCGTCCGAGATCGCGTCCGCTATTTTGTCGGGATGGCCCTCTGTCACCGACTCCGAAGTGAACACATAATTGCGGCCGGTCATTGCCTCATCTTCCTCCTGGGCACAACGCCCTCATATCAGCTTCATTATCTGAGGCGCTGCGTCGGCCGCCAGTTTGCGGCAAAGCGTCAGCACCTCCACAGCAGAGCGAGACTGAAGAGCCTTTGATGCCATCTCCCTCGCTTCGGCGATGGCGATGCTCCTGACCATTTCCTTCACAAGCGGAACGGCCAGCGGCGCCACGCTCAGCTCGTCAACACCAAGCCCAAGCAAGAGAGGAGCCATGAGCGGATCGCCGGCCATTTCGCCGCACACGCCGACCCACAGCCCCTTTCTGTGCCCGGCCTCAACCGTATGCCTGATCAGGCGAACTATGGCTGGGTGAGTCGGCTCGTAAAGATAGGCGACCCGTTCATTGCCCCGGTCAACTGCCAGCGTGTACTGGATAAGGTCGTTGGTGCCTATGCTGAAAAATTTCACGTGCTCGGCAATCACGTCTGCCGTCAAGGCGGCACCGGGGATCTCGATCATGACGCCCACGTCTATGTCCGGGACAAACTTCACCCCCTCCGCCAGAAGTTCCCTTCGGGCCTCGTCGAGGAGCTGATTTGCCTTGATGACCTCGACTGCATTGCTGATCATGGGATACATGATCTTTACGTTCCCGCTGACATTCGCCCTCAATATGGCCCTCAATTGTTTCTTGAAAACATCAGGATTCTGAAGAGAGAGACGTATCGAACGGCAGCCCAAAAACGGATTAGCCTCCCTTGCCACCGAGCCGTCCTGAAAATATTTGTCGCCGCCGATGTCCAGGGTCCGCACGATCACCGGAGCAGGAGCAAGCCTGGTTGCAACCTGCATATATATCTCGGCCTGCTCATCCTCCTCAACCATTCTGTTCCTGGTGAGGAATATGTATTCCGACCGGAAAAGCCCTATTCCCTCCGCACCATGCTCGATGACCGCTTCAATTTCCTCCTTGCTCTCCGCGTTGGCCGAAAGGGTGATCCGGTGCCCGTCCCTTGTCTCAGCCGGCAAGTCTTTCAGAGACCGCAGGCTGCGCTCAATGTCGCGCCTAGCCTCGGCAACCTTGCCGTACTTCTCGAGTTGCTCGTCTGTAGGGTTGTGAATTACAATTCCCTTGTTGCCGTCTATCAGAATCTGATCTCCCGACTGCACGCGCAAACAGAGATCGTGCAGTCCGACCACCGCCGGTATCTCCAGCGAACGCGCAAGGACTGCCGTATGAGAAGTTGGACTGCCCAGATCTGTGACAAACCCTATCACCATGTCCTTGCGGAGGGAGGCGGTCTCGGACGGAGCAAGGTCCTGAGCCACTATGATGTGCTTCTGAATGAGGTCTGCCAGCGACGCTGTTTTCTCCCCGTTCAAATTTCTCAGAATGCGCCTGGCGACATCGCGCACATCGACCACGCGTTCCCGCAGATACTCATCCTCCAGGCTGGCAAGCATTTCGGCGTACCGCTCCGCCACGGTTTTCACCCCGTATGCCGCGTTTCGCCGGTGGTCACGTATCTGCTTGAGGACATCCTCGATGAAAGACCGATCGTCAAGCACCATCAGGTGAGCGTCAAGTATCGCCGCGTCGTAAGAGCCGCCGGCGCGATGCCCTATCCCTTCCTGTATTCTCCGTATCTGCCGCCTGGTTTCGATCAGAGCCTTCTCGAATTTGACGATCTCCGAATCAATTTCCGCCTGGGAGATTTCAACGTCAGAAACGGCCAGAGATTCAGGCGCCATTACATAGGCGGGGCCCATGACAACGCCTGGCGAAACGCCGATACCGGTGTAAATACGCCCTTTGTCGCCTGCCCTGCCGCGAGTGGTCATATCCGTGCTCAGTCTTCGTAGAACTTGTTAAGAATCAGCGTCTCAAGAGCAGCCATGGCCTCGGCCGAGTCGGCGCCTTCAATAATGACCCTGATCTTTGAACCGAAAGATGCCTCGAGCGTCATCATGCCCATAATGCTCTTGCCGGAGACCTTGTTGTCATCCTTCACAACCCATACGTCAGAATCGTATCTTGAGGCGGTTTTGACAAAAAGAGCGGCAGGACGAGCGTGAATCCCGTACTGGTTGAGGATTTCAAACTCTTTGACCACAAGGTTCCTGCCTCTTCCTGCCGTCTCACTCACTTGCGCTCTTCCCCTTGGCCATCACAGCTACAAGACGCTCATCGAGTTCCTTCGCGGCATCATGTCCGAGCCGCCTCAGCTTTTCATCCAGAGCCGCAGTCTCGATCACATTGGCCAGATCACGCCCTGGAGCAACCGGAATGAAGATTCTCGGTATGCGCACGCCCAGAAACTCCGCGGTCCTTCCTCCAACGGCGCTCCGATCCTCATCATCGCGCGGCTCCGGATCGCATAATGTAGCCACAAAGTCCAGCTTCTTTTCGTCTCTGACCGAGGCCACCCCGAAAAGGCTCGGGACGTGTATGACGCCGACGCCTCGAATTTCCATATGATAACGGGTCACGCCGACCGGCGATCCGATCACCGATCCAGAACTGTCGAGGCGAAGCTGCGTCACATCGTCCGATACAAGCGCATGTCCCTTCTTGATCAAACCCAGGGCTGTCTCGCTCTTGCCCATGCCAGGCTTGCCCTCGATCAGAACTCCGATGCCCATGATCTCAACCATGGTCCCCTGAACCAGCACCCGCGGCGCCATCAGATTTTCCATGATGATAGTCGCCGCATTGACAAAACGCTTGGTCACCATCCTGGACCTGAACAAGGGAATCTGGAATTCCTCCGCCAGAGATATCATCTCCGGCAGGACTCTCTTATTCCTCGTCACAACCACGCATGGAATCTTTTGTTCGTAGAACGAACGCACCCGTCTTTCACGCTGCGATGGATCGAGCGACGCCAGATACTCGTTCTCGGCCAGGCCAATGACCTGTATCCGTCTGTGCGCAAAATACCGGAAGAAACCGGTCAATCCCAGCCCGGGACGGTTGATGGCCGCTTCAGTGATCAGCCGTGACATGCCAGCCGCCCCGGCGACAAGCTGCATGTGCAATTCGGATGCTCCGGCCTGCCAGAACGCCGAAACTGCAACGGGTCTCGGCCGTAACTGTGTCACAGCAGCCATATCTCCGCCTCAGGACCGGCGAACACCACCAGATCCGCTGGACATCACCGCCGTCGGACCTCCTCCCTCTCCTGCAGCTTCCTCAACTGTCGTTCCAACCGGTCAAAAGCCTCGTCTACCGCCAGGCGCCAGTTATCGGCCGTGGCCGTCGCTTCTTTTGTACCGTGACGCTTGACGCGCACGATGACCTCTGCGGATTTCTTCCGGCCGTGCTCCGCCACATCCAAAACCACGTGAATATGGATAGCTGACGGAAATTCCTCAAGCATTTCCGCCGCAGCGGTCCTGACGTATTTCTGAAGCGCAGACGACACCACCGCATGCCGAACTGTCACATCTATAGGCATGATCCCCCCCTGTGTCACATTCTGAACTTTTCTCCCAGATACAGTTCTCTGCTCATCTGATCGTTGATCAGAAACTCGCTCGTTCCTTCTCTGAGGACTTTCCCGTCATAAAGCAGATAGGCGCGGTCAACCACGGACAAAGTCTCGCGCACATTGTGATCTGTGATCACTATTCCCAGACCCCGGTCGCGGAGGCCCCTGATTATCGTCTGAATCTCCTGCACAGCCAGCGGATCAACGCCGCTGAACGGCTCATCGAGCATGAGCACAGACGGGCTGGTCACAAGCGCCCTTGTTATCTCCAGTTTTCTCCTCTCTCCCCCGCTCAACGTGTACGCCTTCTGCCCTCTCAGTCTGTACAGGTCCAGGTCCTTCAGCAACTTCTCAAGGCGGAACACCCGTTCCTTTGCAGTAAGATTCAGTGTTTCGAGGATCGCCATGACGTTCTCGGCCACAGTCAGCTTCCGGAATACTGACGGCTCCTGCGCCAGATAACCGATTCCCATCCTCGCCCTGCGGTACATCGGCACCTGAGTGATGTCCCTGCCCTGAAAATGAATTCTCCCGGAAGTCGGCGGCACAAGTCCGACAATCATGTAAAAGGTTGTCGTCTTCCCTGCTCCGCTCGGTCCAAGCAACCCGACTATCTCGCCCCTGTTCAGATGCAGGTTGACATGATCAACAACAATGCGCCGGTTGAATTTCTTGACGAGGTTTTCCGCCTCAAGAAGGATGGCGTCGAGACCAACGACCACAGTTCCACCTCATTTCCTTCCGGGTTGCAAACTCCGGCCTTCGGTGAAAATCACGAGCTCGCCAGGTTTGCAAACGACGCGGTCGTCGTTCAGATAGAACGTGATCCGTTCGCCGCGCACAGAGTTGCGCCCCTGTTCCAGAACCGCTTTGCCCGTGAGTTCGACCTGCTGGCCCTCGGCAAGATAGACAGCCATGTCGCATGTCCCGGTCTTGTCCTCGCTCCGGAGCCGCACGTTTCCCTGAGCCGTCACGGAACTCACGTCGTTGCTGCGCGTGAAGATAACCGTCAGCTTGTCCGCCTCGATGCGCAATCTTGGATCGGCAACCACAACGTTTCCTTCAAAAACAGCTATCGAACGCTTGTAATCGAACGACAGCCGGTCGGAAGTCACAACGGTTTTGTTCGTTGCCTCACCGCCGGCAGCCATGGCCCCAACGATCTGAACGCACAATGCGATCCATCCAAACGTTTTCACCGACTATCCTTCCCGCCCGCAGGCTTTGCCTCTCCGGGGGATGCGCGTCCGGTTTCACCCTGTTCCGGCGCCTTAATCCTGAGAGGTCGGTCAAGCTCCACACGAACGTTCTCGAAAACCTTCACCAACTGGTCACGAGCGTCAAACTCGAAGCCGGACCCGGTAAGCACGAAACCCGATCTCTCAAGCCGAACTTCGGCGGACGATGAAATCCTCCCTCCCTCGCGATCAAGTTCGCAGGAATCCGTCGTCATCAGCGCTTCTATTTTTCCATCCCTGCCATAAAATTCCAGCCTGACGGCAGAAGCTGTCACCTTGCCATCAGGGGGAACCACGGCGCTGCCTGCGACGATCTGCGATCGCACCGAGCCATCATCATAGCGCTCGATCGGAAGCTTCAGGTCCCTGAATTTAGGGCCCTCATCTCCGGCTTGCAGGATCGCAGCCGCGGCACCCGCAAAAAACACTCCGACGCATATTTCAGGCCGGATTTTGCGTTTGAGAAATGCCAGGGTTGCGCAGCCCATCAAATTCTCAAACCGACCACAAAATCGTAGTCTATCGCACAATCGCATGGATTTTCCTCAGCACCCTCCACAACGCGGGGAGTTCTCTCAGCGCCAACGATGTTTCGCTGTCGGACAGCGCCTTTGCCGGCACCGGATGAACCTCCATGAAGACTGCGTCGCAACCGGCGGCCACCGCCGCCCGGGCAAGCGCCGGCGCCCATCGTCCGTCGCCGCCGGAATGGTCGCCGCCGGCGCCCGGCCTCTGCACGCTGTGCGTCGCGTCGAACACGACCGGATATCCGGTCTCGGCCATTGCAAGCAGACTCCTCATGTCCGCGACAAGATTGTTGTATCCAAAGCAGACTCCCCGCTCCGTCAGCAGAATCTGACGATTCCCTGTGCTCTCTATTTTGGCTATCACCTGCCGCATGTCCCAGGGAGCCATAAATTGTCCCTTCTTGACATTCACCGGTTTGCCCGTTTCGCCCGCCGCAACCACAAGGTCTGTCTGCCGGCACAGAAACGCCGGAATCTGAATGGCGTCAACCACCTCCGCGGCAGCCCGCGCCTCAGCGGGACTGTGTACATCTGTGAGGACAGGCAGACGAAACTTTTTTCTCACCTCTGAAAGTATTCTGAGGCCGTCCGCGAGTCCGGGGCCGCGCCATGCCGTGAGTGACGACCGGTTGGCCTTGTCGTACGAAGCCTTGAAGACAAGCGGAATGCCATTCGACCGCGAAAACTCCGAAAGCCGCGCCGCAATATCGAGGCAGGAACGCCTGCTTTCGATGACACAGGGACCCGCAAGCAGAGCCAGCCGCTGCCCTCTGCCGATTCTCACGCTTCCGATTGCGACGATTCTGGACATTCAGTCATCCGATCCGCTCCGCGGCGAGCGAGCGCTTGTTCAATGTAGGCGACATCTTCCGGAGTGTCAACGCCCACCCCGGCCTCCTCAGCTTCTATGACGGCAATCCTCGCTCCAATGTGAAGAGCGCGCAACTGTTCTAGTTTTTCGAGGCGTTCCAACAGACACGGCGGCTCGCGCACGATCCTTTCGAGAAATTGTCTCCGATACGCGTAAATGCCTATGTGCCGCCAGTAACAGGCGGCTGAAGCCGAAGCGCGGTCCTCCGAATCCCGCACATACGGTATTCTTGATCTCGAAAAATACAGCGCCCTGTGCCGGTCTCCCCAGACAACCTTTACGACGGAAGGATTATCAATATCCCGTTCGTCAAGAGTCGGACACGCCGCGGTTGCCATGTCCCAGTCAGATTCCGATTCCATCAACTCCACCAGACGGTCAACAACCTTGGGATCCAGCAGGGGCTCGTCGCCCTGAATGTTCACCACAATGTCCGCATTCAACCCGCGCGCTGCTTCCGCAACCCTGTCAGTCCCTGAGTGATGATCGGCACGCGTCATGACAGCCCTGACGCCGGCTGCCGCCGCCGCATCCGCTATCCTCCGGTCGTCGGTCGCCACAATGATCTCGCCAAGGCGGGTTGCGCGAAGCGCGGCGCGGACAACCCACTCGATCAAAGGCCTGCCGGCAATTGGCGCAAGACTCTTGCCCGGGAATCTCGTGGATCCCCATCTGGCCGGTATGATTCCAACAGCCTTCATCCCGATTTCACGTTTGATAAGCGGTCTGATTGCATAACCTATCGTATTCTTGAACCGACTGTGTCTGGCTGGAGCGGGGCGCCCGCTCCGTACCGAGATGTATGCGGCATTGGCAGGCAGCGGCATATCCTGCGCCCCGCATCCGCCGCACTCGGAAAAATCACAAAATCAGGGTTCATTTATGGGAATCGCATGTCAACCGGCGTACGAAAGCAGTTCCTGCGGAGAACAAGTGGCAGTTCCGACTTTTCCGACCACGACTCCTGCCGCACAGTTGGCCACCGCTGCGGCGTCTTCATGACTGGCTCCGCCAGCAAGCGCAAGCATCGCAGCGGCAATGACGGTGTCTCCGGCGCCGCATACGTCATAAACCTCCCTCGCCCTCGTGGGAATGACGCGGGGTTCTCCCCCGCGGCTGACCAGATACATTCCGTGCGGCCCGAGAGTGATGATCAGCAATTCGGGCTTCCATATCTTCACAAGCGTTTCAGCCGCGGTTCTCAAAACAGGATCCGATTCCGGAGGCGCCCGCATCGCAGACTCCTTTATCCCGGCGACGCAGCAAGCCTCCTTGTAGTTCGGCGTCGCAAGCGTTATGTCAGTGAGCCTCAGGCCTGCATTCTCCTTCGGGTCATAACCCACCAGTTTGCCGCCCTGTTTCGCGCACGCAAGCACGCTGTCAACAACCCCCTGTGTCACAACTCCCTTGCCATAATCTTCAATAATGATTCCGTCAACCGACGATGCAAGTGAAGATATCCTCTTGCAAAGGTCCCTGAGCACATCGGCGTCAGGCTCGATCTCATCCTCTCTATCCACTCTCACTATCTGCTGCCGTTCCGCTATGACCCGCGTCTTGACGGTCGTCTGTACCCGCTTTGTCGCCAGAACGCCGTCCACCCCTATCCCGCGATCTGAAAGTATCGCCAGCAATTCCTGGCCCGCCCTGTCACGTCCGACAACTCCAGCAACGACCGCCTGACCACCCAGCGATTGTATATTGAGCGCCACATTCGCGGCACCGCCGGGAAGCGCCCGCTCCCCCGTGACACGAAGCACTGGCACCGGAGCCTCCGGCGAAATCCTGGTCACGGTGCCTGTAACGTACCGATCCAGCATCAGATCGCCGACAACAAGGATTTTCCTGGCGGCAAAGCTTTTAACTATCTTCTCAGCCTGTTTAACCGTCAGCATACCCAGCCCCTCCTCCTTCGACGCGATGGACCGAGCGGCGCTCTCCAAAGATCGCCGTTCCGATCCTTATCAGCGTCGCGCCCTCCTCAACCGCAACTTCAAAATCGTGGCTCATGCCCATGGAAAGCTCCGTCAACGGAAACGACGAGCAGTCCCTGCACCTTTCGCCAAGTTCGCGCAAATCCCGGAAATACCTGCGCGCGCTCTCCGGGTCGGGCGCATACGGAGGCACCGTCATCAACCCCACAATGTCAAGCCTCGGAAGCTCCGCTGCGCGCTTCAATATGCCGGGAACGTCGTCCGGCCTTAATCCGAACTTGCTTGCCTCGCCCGCAACATTAACCTCAATCAACACCTTCAGACCTGACCCGGCTTCTTCAGCCGCGGCGTTCAGCGCATCCAGAATGCGCCACGAATCCGCCGAATGCACACAGGAAAACAGCCTCACCGCGTCTCTGGCCTTGTTCGTCTGAAGATGCCCGACCATGTGCCATTCGACATTGCCTGGGCACAGTGGAATCTTCTGCTTTGCTTCCTGAACCCTGTTCTCCCCAAATATGGAAATTCCGGCCTCCGCCGCTTCACGGACAGCGTCAGGCCCGAAGGTCTTCGACACAGCCACAACTCTGACCGAGGCAGGATCCCTGCCGGCCCTGGCGCATGCGCGCTCAAGCCTGCTCTGCACAACCGCCCACCTTTCCGCTATACCGCTCATATATCCGCCTTCAACCCGCGCTTACTCACCACGGCTCCCCAGATGCCTGAGCCCCACCGGTCCGGGAAACAGCCTTCCAATTCCATTCTCCGCATTTACCCCAGCGTTCGACCCTTCGAACCGGATCGTGCCTCAACATCACGTTCTTCCGACACGCCGTCGGTTCCTGCGGCTTCCAAAACACAAACCCGGCATCAACGCGTTTCGTCGGTCCTGCCCCTGAACGCCTTTGTAAGAGTCACCGGATCCGAGTAAATCAGACCGCTCCCCGCAGGCAGACCGAACGCTATTCTCGTCACCTTCACCGGGCGTCCGCGCAGCATCTCAGCTATGTAGTTTGCGGTGGCATCGCCCTCAACATCCGTGCTCAGGGCGAGGATCACCTCTTTGATCCCTTCTTTTTCTATGCGCGCAAAGAGTTCCTTCAGACGGATATCGTCAGGGCCATACCCCTGCATGGGGGAAAGCCTTCCGCCAAGAGCATGGTATCTCCCCTTATATGCGCCCGATTTCTCCACAACCACAATGTCCGTCGCATCTTCGACAACGCACAGCAGACTTCCGTCACGGCCCGGAGACGAACACACCCTGCACGGATCTTCGCCGGCGCCAGTCACGCCCCCGCACAACGAACAGACGCCGACCGTTTCGGCGGCTTCCTTCAGCGCTTCGCTCATCTCCCGCAACAGTCCGGAACGGTCTCCAACAAGGTGAATTGCCATCCGCTCCGCAGACCTGCGACCGATTCCCGGAAGCCGCGCGAGACATCGCGCCAGCCTGTCAAGAGATTCTGGTGTGCTCATGGCGCGGACCGACCGCCGGAACACTTACAAACCTGACCGCAGGAGATCCGCCAGATCCCCGCCGGACTGTTTGGAAATGACTTCCTCCGCCTTCTTGCGAGCCGCTCCCAGCGCGCCGTTGACTGCGGCGGCTATTGTGGTTTCCAGTTTCGCGACACGCGCCGGATCCACAAGCGACGGGTCTATGGTGATGTCTGACACACTCATGTCGCCGCGGGCCAGAACGCGAACGCCACCGCTCGTGAATTCGACTGTCTGGCTTTCAAGCTCGCGTTGGAGTTTCTTCACCTCTTTGCGCATCGCCATCGCTTTCTGCATCATCTTCAGCATGTTCGGCATCGTTTTCCTCCTGTCAGCACGCAGGATCAGATTCTGACTTCAATAATTTCACCTTTAAAAATTCTCAGCGTCTCCTGAACAACGGGATCTTCGGCTATCTTCTGCTTTCTCCGCACGGCGTCAGAGGTCTCCCCAACGCCAGCCTCTTCGATCTTCGCCTGATGTTCCTGCACAATGTTTGTCATCCCTGATCCCGGTCTGAACACCACGACCACTTCCCTGCGGAGGATGTCCCCGATAATGTGTTCCAGAGCCTTCCTCAGCCTCGCGTCCTTGAGACGCGCATCGTCCTCCTCGAACTCCGGATCAACCTCAATGATAACCTCATCGTCTTCGACCCCACCGGGAGCCAGATCCCCAAGCAATCCGCGGGCCCCGACGCAGACCTTCCCTGCTTTTTCAACTATCTCGGCCCATCTGGCGACCAGAATGCCTTTCTGGTCTTCCACGCTTTGAGCCTCCGGAAACAGAAAAGGTTCCCCTTTATCGTGACGGCCGGCCGCCTCCCCTGCTTCCGCCTGCGGAGGGCCGGCCTCCGGAGGGTCCGGACTGCGTTCCCTCTCTTGAGGCGCCGGCCGCCCGGACATGCCGGCCGATGCCGGCGTATCGGCGGAGCCGCGCAGTTCTTCAATCTTCGCAAGAATCTCTTCAAGGGACACAACGACAGCCGCTCTGGAGGCTCGAATGAGAGCTGTTTCCAGAAGCGTGCGTTTGGAAAGCGTATGCCGCATCCTCTCCTCAACGTCGGCCAGTATCTCAACAACCCTCAGCACACGCGCAGTATCCGTGCCTGACGCCTGTTCACGAAGCGTGTCCATCTGGGCATCTGTCAGATCGAGGACAGACGCGGCATCCCTCACGTTGATGGCCACCGCAAGATTTCTGAAATGTTCCAGCAGGTCCATGGCAAGGCGCTGAAGATCCTTGCCTGCATCGTCCAGCGCAGCCACCTGCCCGATGACTCCGGCTATGTCACCTTTCAAAATGGCGCCGGCCAGCGCTTCGACTCCACGCCGCGCAACAAGGCCGAACACAGAAAGAACATCCTCCTCGTGTATGCTGTCTCCCTTGAACGCTATGAGCTGGTCAAGAGCCGACTCCGCGTCACGCAGAGCGCCTTCGGAGCCCCTGGCAATTGCCAGCAAAGCGTCATCATCCACCTTGACCTTTTCACTCCGGGCAATCACGCCCAGCCGCTCGACTATCAGCTTGGCCGGTATGCGTCGGAGATCGAACCTCTGGCAACGCGAAACTATGGTCGGCAGCACCTTGTCCGGTTCGGTTGTGGCAAAGAGGAATTTCACGTGGGCGGGCGGCTCCTCAAGCGTTTTGAGAAGCGCATTGAAGGCCGACGACGTCAGCATGTGAACTTCGTCAATGATGTAAATCTTGAAACGTCCCCGCGCGGGGGCATACCTGACCGTATCCCTGAGGTCGCGTATCTGATCCACCGTGTTGTTGGATGCTCCGTCAATCTCCAGCACGTCGAGGCTGGCTCCAGCGGCTATTTCCATGCAATTGTCGCACTTTCCGCAAGGCTTGACGGTCGGGCCCTTCTCGCAATTCAACGCCTTCGCGAGGAGTCTGGCTATGGATGTCTTGCCGGTGCCGCGCGGTCCCACAAACAGATACGCATGAGCAAGCCTTCCGCTCTTTATCGCATTCTGAAGCGTCCGCACGACATGGTCCTGCCCAACCACGTCCTCAAACTGCTGGGGACGCCATTTCCTGGCCAGAACTTCGTATGGCATTCTTTCCTCAGCCCTCCGGCATGCCGCCGAACAACCGCGCCTGTTCCTTTCTGTTCTGTACCCGGATTGAACGGATTTGACAACTACATAACGACACGCCACGTTTTCCCTGTGCAAGAGCATCATGAGCATTTCATGCGCATGGCCATTGCCGAAGCCGACCGGGCGGCGGCAAGGGGCGAGGTCCCTGTAGGCTGCGTGATCGTGAAGCCTGTGGACAACCTGCCCCATGCGGCCTGGCCCGTGATCGGACGCGCTCACAATCAGGTCGAGACATTGAAAGATCCGACCGCGCACGCCGAAATCATCGCAATAACACAGGCCGCCTCGGCCATCGGAGACTGGCGGCTGGACAATACAATCCTGTACTGCACAAAGGAACCCTGCGTGATGTGCGCCGGCGCGATCGTAGCCGCGCGAATTCCAATCGTCGTTTACGGAACAGCGGATGAGCGGCGCGGCGGCGCCGTTTCAGTTTTCGGAATACTGAACAGCCCGTCGCTCAACCACCGCTGCGATGTGGTTTCAGGCGTATGCAGGGACGAGTGCAGGGCGAAACTGGCAAATTTCTTCCGAGATCTCAGAGCTGCTGCCGGGCCGGCTTCGGCTTCGCCGTTCACGGCTTCTCGACAACCTGAACGTCAGGAAATGCTTTGAGAAGATCCGCTTCTGCGCGCTTCACGTCTTCGACGAGCCGGTCGAATTCCTCACCAGTCTTCTTCGCGGTCCCGTTCAAGGCCGCCTTGTATTCTCCCGC
>Ga0123519_10003917_pt1 | contig 24421 bp, 23 predicted proteins | sample YelNatPaOPRAMG02_FD_87396 | JGI IMG/M metagenome (GOLD analysis project Ga0123519, IMG submission 87396) | Hot spring microbial communities from Yellowstone National Park - Yellowstone National Park OP-RAMG-02 (version 2) | ecosystem: Environmental > Aquatic > Thermal springs > Hot (42-90C) ...
CGTGGTGGATGCCCTGATGAGGACGCTGCGCGGTGCCGGGCTTGAGCCTGCTTTTATGACCATTAAACCGCTGGTGCTCACACGCATACCCGCCGAAAATACTGCCATTTTGGTGGATGTGCAGGCGAACGACTTTGATATTGTCATCATGTCCGAGGGTGTTCCTCAACCCATCCGCACCATCAATTTCCCGGAGGTGGAACTTACCCCCGAACAGAAACTGGAGATGATTTCCAGCGATCTCGACCGCACCATCAAGTTTTTTGATTCCAACAACCCGGACAGACAGCTTTCACCCCAGATTCCCGTGTATATCTCGGGTGAACTCGCCAGTCAGAAAGATATGCATCAGATACTTGCTGATTCAATTGGTCATCCGGTTAAACCCCTCATGGTGAACCTGAAAGGGGCAGAACTGGTGAATGCCGAACGCTTCACGACCAATCTGGCGATGATCATCCAGTCGGCTCCTTCACCTGCCCGGGAAGCCACCTTCGGTGTAGCCAGCTTAAATCTTCTGCCGGCGCCCTACCAGCCCAAACCCGTCTCCGTGACCAAACTGGTGGCGATTCCCGGAGCAGCCGCGGTGGTGGGCGTGGTGGTGCCGATGGTGCTGATCATGCAGAGCCTGCAGGCAGATGTACAGTCGCTGGAGAGAGCCGTGGCTTCCACGCAGGTACTGGTCAATCAGAAAGTTCACGAGCAGAATGAACTCAAGAAGAGCATTACCGGGCTGGAAAACCAGGCTACCGCCGTTAAAGCAAAACTGGATAAGCTCAAAGGCTCGGCGAACTACATCGCTATACGCCAGGAGATCACCAGCGGCGATTTAACGCTGGCGCTGGCTTCTGTGCCTGCTTCGGTCGAGCTTACCGGTATCAATGAATCGGGAAATATATTCACTATACAGGGGGTCACCCCGGATGAAAAGGATATTCTGAATTACGCCCGCGCACTGGATAAAAGCGGGAGATTCACGGAAACCACCATCACCACTTTGAGAAAATTTACCGTCGAAGGCAGCGATGGTACTCAAACCGAGTACCAGGAGTTCCTGCTGACCTTCAGGAGAAAGGGGTAGAGTCATGGATGTGGCAGCTTTAATTCGACTAGCCAAAGCCCGCAATGCCTCCGATCTGCATATGGCGGTCGGGATGCCGCCGATGCTCCGTATCCACGGCGCTCTGGTGCCGGCGGAAGAGGGGGCACCCGAACTGACTGCCGAGGATATGAAGGAAGCCTTCGACCAGATGGTCACGGATAGCCAGGGGCAGGAGTTTTATAAAAATCTGGAGCTTGATTTCGGTTACACCGTCCCGGGAGTGGTCAGGGTGCGCTGTAACGCCGCCTTCCAGAAAGGCACCATCAGCCTGGCGATGCGCCTGATTCCTACCAGCATACCGAACATTGATACGCTGCATATCCCGGAGATCTGCAAAAGCCTGATCCTGCGTCCGCGCGGGATGCTGATCGTCAGTGGTCCCACTGGCAGCGGCAAATCCACCACGCTGGCGGCGATGATTGAATATCTTAACCAGAAGGAAAGCCGCCGGGTGGTCACCATTGAAGACCCAATCGAATATATATATACCAGCAAGAAATGCTGCATCACCCAGCGTGAGCTGGGTGGCGATACCCATTCCTTTGCGGAAGCCCTCCGGCACGTGCTTCGCCAGGATCCGGACGTCATACTGGTGGGCGAAATGCGCGATCTGGAAACTGCCGCCGCCGCGCTGACCATCGCGGAAACCGGTCATCTGGTGCTCACCACCGGTCACGCCCCCAGCACCTATCAGGCGGTGGAGCGCGTGATAGACCTTTTTCCGCCTCATGAAAGGAGTCTGGCGCAGACCCGTCTGGCTTCCCTGCTCATCGGCATCCTCTGCCAGGCTCTGGTACCGCGGGCAGACGGCAAGGGCAGGGTGCCGGCGGTGGAAATCATGCTGGCGAATACCGCCGTGCGCAACCTCATCCGTGAGGGCAAGATTCACCAGCTTCCCAATGCCATCCGCACCAATGCCCGCTCCGGCATGCAACTGCTCGACCACTCGCTGGTGAGCCTGCACAAGGACGGGGTAATCAGCACGGATAGCGTTTATGCCTTCTGCAACGATCGAGAAGAGGTTGAAAAGCTGATTGCCAGCATCGAGGAGAAGCTTATCGCCGGTAGTCTGAGCTAAGGGTGCTCTGGCAGAAGAGCGCCAGTAAAATGACGGCGGTGGAGAAATGCCTTTCCTTGAGATTCCCACGGCTACTTGACAGCCTCAACTGTCAAGTAACCTCGGAATGACGGCATAGGGAAAATGGCGTGACAATCTGAGGATTAGTGCATCACATGGAATGGTGCAAGTTTCCCAATACGTCATTGTGAGGAGTTCGCCGCGCCGCGGCGAATGACGTGACAATCTATCCCTTTTACGTCATTCTGAGTCCTTCCGCAGGAAGGACGTGAGAATCTGGGGGTGGGGTATAAAATAATACATGGAAAGGAGCGTTTCGTTGAGATTTCCACGGCTACTTGACAGCCTCAACTGTCAAGTAGCCTCGCAAAGACGGCACAGGGGATAAGCTGGAAAGGCTCCTTGGAATGACGGCACAGGGATTTGGCAGAAATTATACCAGGGAATGACGTTATGAAAAATAATACTGACGCCTGTGCTTAATGAAATCTTAATGAAATGAAGTAAAAATATAACGGGCATTTTTGCTTATCTGGTGATAATAATAAAAGAAAATAATCAAAAAGGAAATTGTTTATTGGTTCATGTAACTTGCGGCTCAGGGCTTAACCTGGAAAATCAAATTGTTGTTTGTATCCACCCAGTATTTACAGCCGGTGCGGGTCAGGGCGGTGCCGGGTGTTGACCGGTCGAGTCCTTCAAGATAGTCGCTCAGGTGCAGCGTGCCATTTTTGCCGGTCGTGGTAATCAGGTAGAGGTTATTGGTGGCGGATGCCTCGCTTGTAGCGGTAACTGAATCATCCAATGTCCCTGAAATGCTTTCAGATAGCATGGCTACCAGCGATACTCTGACATCATGCAGCTCAGCATCATAGGACTCGGCTTTACCGTAGGTAAAATATTTAGTCAGTACTGGTGTTGCAACTCCGGCGATCATGCCTAAAATGGCGATTACTACCAGAATTTCGATTAAGGTAAAGCCTTTCTGCAAAGAGAAATATTTTTTCTTGATAAGCCCGATCATCAAATTATTCCCTGAAAAATTTCTTCAAAATCATCCAGTTTAAAAGCCTGCCAGTTTATCTGGCTGGCAGGCTTTATTAAGCAACAATTTCGTTAAATCACCCGATTTAAAACATGAAAGAATATACTTTCAATTTATCATCAATTGTTTTAACTCTTTTTCCATTTCCCCGTAGCGGTATCGAATGTATAACCTGTTACTCCACTAGCGTCGGTGATAGCTCCGTTAGTTGTATCCCATGTATAGGTGGCTTCTGGGGTTTTGCTTAGATAAGGACCTATCCCGGTAGATCCAATATCTCCGGATGCAGGATAAGTCCCCCCGTGATCAGCGGCATAGGCTGTGATAGCAGTTCTGACAATATCAACTTCAGTATTCAGAGCTTCAGTCTTGCCCGAACCAATGAATTTGCTGATATTTGGCACCACCACCGCCGCCAGCACACCCAGGATGGCGATGACCACCAGCAGTTCGATAAGTGTGAAACCCTTTTGCCCGTAGCGGAATTTCCTGATGAATTTTTTCAACATTTAGACCTCCTTTAACCTCTTTTTTTCATTTTTTATTTTTACAGGTTCAGCACTGTTAAGTTTAACATAACCCCTGCGATGGTCAATGCATCAATGGTCATGGTGCCTTTTTATGAGTTAAGTACTGATTCTGGAAAAGTCCAGAATAACCGTCAATATTCAATTATCGAAAAAACTGTTCCTTATTAATCTCCTTTAAACAGCTAAGTTAAGGCACCTGAGTATATTTAAATATACATTATACACCATTTTCAATGCCTTCTAATTATTTAGTCGCAATAACTGGGAAATTCACTTCGGGTATTACCACCTTCCCTGTGACCAGAGTACCTGCCCATCCCTTACTTTGACCTTTGATATGCCTCACAATGTAAAACGTACATTAATCTTCCTCATCAGGGAGTGCTGAATAAACGTTGAACAGGATTGCTCTGCCAGCAAATTTATCTTTACGGCAATTTGTCAGAGATCTGGTGCGTTATTTTTCAGGTTCTCAGAATATCGGTATCCTGTTGCTTATTTTTTTTTCATGGGTCTTCAATTCTTCATGCTTGATCGCCCTTACAGCTTGCTGGGTGATGAAATCTACTACGTGCCGGAGGCAAAATCCAAACTCAACCACAACGGCTTACTGCATCCAGAGCATCCGCCGCTCGGCAAGCTTTTCATCACTCTGGGAATCCGCCTATTTGGTGACACTCCTTTTGGCTAGCGGTTTTTCCCGGTGCTCTTCAGCTCCATCTCAATTTTATGCCTGTATCTGACCTGCCTGCGGCTAAACCTGCTCCGGTGGGCAGGACTGGCGGTTGCCTTCCTGTTTGCCTTTGAAAACCTGAGCTTTCTCACGGGAAGCCTGGCGACGCTGGGTGTCTTCATGCTGACCTTTATGCTGGCGGCACTGCTGGCTTTCCTCGACCGTAAGCTGGTGCTGGCAGGTCTGCTGGCGGGGCTGGCGGCGTTGGCGAAACTGCCGGGAGTCTTCGTGCTCGGTGTCTTTTTTCTTTACTGGCTGGTGCTGGAAAGGGAAAACTGGAGGTTGATTTTAATCCCGATCTGCACTTCCGGTATTACCTTCCTTGGTCTGATGACACTGCTGGATTTTGTGATCGCCGGTGGCTGGAAAAATCCGCTGGTGGCCCTGCAAGGCATGCTTTCATTTGCCGCCAGCTTATCTTCAACCAGAATTCAGGGTTTTGCATTAGCCAATGATCCGTGGGAATGGCTGGTAAACCGCGGTATGATTTTTTACTCCTATTCTCCCCAGAGGATCGCCCTGGTGAGCTACACTGTGCTGTGTCTGGTTATTCCCGCGGTAATATATTCAATTCGTGGCTCTTTCAAAAAGGAAAAGCAGGCGGTGATAGCCCTAGCCTGGTTTGCCTGCACCTGCCTGAGCTGGCTGGTGGTCAGCCTGATCTTCCATAGACTGATGTATATCTGGTATTTTTATCCTGTTGTGCCGGGAATATGCCTTGCCCTTGGATACGGTATGCAGCGTTTTACCGTGATGGCCCAGGATGCCGGAAATCACAGGTTGCTAATTTCCGTGAAAACAGGGATATTATTATATCTGCTGGTTCATCTGGCGTTGTTTATCCTATTATCGCCGATGGTTGTACCGCTTGTGAAATGGGTCTATACCGGATAACTGCTTGGGCAAAGGGAACAAGGAGATGAAAAAAGACTGCAGTTGTGCTATTTTGTGGCGCTGTATTAATTTACAGCCTGATTGTGATTTGCCTCAGCTGGTCCGAAATCAGGGAAGGACTGGCTATTGGCAGAGGAGAAGAACTTTTAGCAAAAGGTCAATATGAACAGGCACTGACAGTGTTTACCAAGCTCATTGACAGTAATCCTGATTCTGAAAAGTTGTATCACAGTCGGGCAAGGGCGTATCTGGGGTTAAAGCAGTACGAGAGGGCAATCTTAGAATGTGAAATCGGCATAGGAAAATCCAACTCGATTACTTCTTATTACAATTATCTCAATTTGCAGGCCATAATCTATACTCAAATTGGTGATTATCAAAGAGCGGGTGAGATTTGCGCAAAGGCTATCTCCGCGGTACCTCATTTTGCTCAAGCGTACTCTATTAGAGCATCGGTTTATTTTTACCAGCGGGATTATTACCATGCTCTGAAGGACTGCGAAAAGGCAATTCAGCTTGATTCGAGTAATACTCTGGCTTATAAAGTTAAGGGGTGGATTCATGCGAAAGCCGGGGAAATTGACAAGGGTGAGCTTCTAAAAGCTATAGATTGTTTTACAAAAGTGATCAGAGTGGAGCCGAGAGACGGAGAAACCTATTACAACCGCGGATTGGCTTATTACAAATTGGGTGAAAAGGAGAAAGCGCTGTCTGATTTTGATCGACTTATTAGACTTGGTACCAGCTCTGAGTTGAGTCAGAAGGCTGGAGAATTGATCGAGCAAATAAGGAAAAGCAATTAATCCCGGGGATATCTTATAATATCACTGAACCAGAAATATATCTACATCAAAAATATGTAATATTCCTGGAGTAAAGGTTTTAATCATTGGAAAATTAATAAGGATTTCTCTTATCAGATCCTGATAATTTAATTTCTGGAAAGCCATTAATCTCGGATTGATATCTACAATAATATAATCCACATTTGATGCGATTTGCTTTTGAATTACTTCTTTGCCGGATAATTTTATCACTTCAAGAAGTCCGAATGTATCGAAATAGAGGCTCGACTCCAGTTCTGGAACTAAAGCTGGAATTACTGGGTTTAACGCGTATACTTTCTTCCCTGAATTGTTTTTCAGGAAGGCAATGGTCTGCTGATACACGGTTTCTTCGTAGGTCAATTTTACAGGTCCCATGAAGTAATAATCATGACGTTGGATGAGAAACCCAATCATTGAAGCGAGCAACAATATATTTACCAGAAATAAATTGCTATAAAGTTTAATCACATGCCAGTTTATTCTATATTTTATGTTTGTGGAATTTAATTCCGGGATTAAAGAAGCGGTGCCTAAAATAAAGATGGTGAATGTAGGGACGAAATAACGGGTTTCTCCAAATCGGTTGAAACTGGAGCTGACCAAAGCTGAGATAATCAATGTAATGAATAGAAATTTATTACAGCGAGAAAAATCCTTCCTGATTAGCATAATGATCAGGATGAAAATAATGCTCACAATGCAAACGGTAATGATTTTATCTTCCGTTGTTGCATAAGTGAACCTCTGAAATTTCTCCAAAACGGTGTGCAGTGTCCCATTTAACCTGTATCCCGCCTGAGCGATAATTGTTTGATTAATGTATTCGTGTGGGCTAGTAATTAAAAAATAGCCCGAAATTAAAAGATATCCGGTAATAATTCCTGCGGTGAGTAGCCATGGTTCTAACTTCAATAAAATATTTTTCCAGGATATCGGACGGCTAAAGAATGGTTCAACGGATAACAGGATTAACGCAAGAGTGATGCCGATTGCTGGAGCTATAAAAGTATATTTAGTTGCTATAGATAATCCGAGAAATAAACCGGTTATAAGCAATCTATAGCTTGTTTTTCTGAAAACAATGAATTCAGTCGCCATAAAAACAGCCATCAAAATAAAAAAGATACCCAGCGGTTCCTGGACAACGCGATACCATGAATAATATAGCCCGGGGAAAACCGAGAAAAGCGCAGCTCCCACCAGCCCTGAGGAAGAATTAAACAATCTTTTAAGTATCATGTAGATCAGAATCATGGAAACCAGAGACAGTATAATTGAAAAGAAACGACCGTAAAAGAAATTATAGCCAAATATTTTATAAATTAGTCCAAGTGATAGATCATACAGGGGCGGATGAACAAGAACAAAATCACGGTAGGGCACGTATCCGCGGGATATGAAAAGCCCTCCAAGTGAGTATGCTCCCTCATCATAGTCTGCTATCCATTTGAATAAATGGTTAATTCCCCAAAGATGAATAAAAGCGCCATATAACAAAATCAAGGAAAGAATGATTGCATGTGGTTTTTTGAACTGTCTAAAGATTTTTTCTAGTAAACCGTATGCCTTGGTAGAATCAAAAATTTTCCTCATCTTTTTTCTGCAATTATTAGTTATATTTATTTTTTAAGCAAGTGGTTGAAGAACAGCATATTTAACTTATGATAGAATTATCGCTTGTGAAATAGTACTTTAGCCCCACAGGCTTGACTATACTTTTCTGAACCACCACAATGTAAGCCATATGGAAATTTATCTAACGGGGGTTTTCGGTTTGCTGGGGGCGGTAATCGGCAGTTTTTTGAATGTCTGTATCGACCGCCTGCCGGAGGGCAGATCCCTGCTGGGTCCTCCCTCTCACTGTGATGCATGTCAGAAGCGGCTGGGCTTTCTAGACCTGATCCCGGTTTTCAGTTACCTCCTGTTGCGGGGACGCTGCCGCTACTGTGGTGCCCGCATACCCATCAGAAACTTTCTGGTGGAAACTGGCTGTGCCCTGCTGACTGCTTTTCTTTACCACTACAAAGGATTGACCCTCGAGTCTGGCGTAATCGCCCTGTATTCTTACATTTATATCGTCATCGGTTTGATCGATCTGAAGACCGGACTGATTCTTAACCGGATTGTTTATCCTTCACTGGTGCTAGCTCTGGTGATCGCCCCGTTTTTCGTCCGTGGTGGGGGCGGGTATCTATCTAATCTGGTGAATGCGCTGATCGGCGCCGGCGTGGGGCTCGTGGCACTGCTGATACCGGTGGTGGCGACCATAGGGCGGGGGATGGGCATCGGCGATGTCAAGATGGCGGCGCTAATCGGGTTGACTACAGGCTTCGGCGAGGTGCTGGTGGCGATATTAGGGGGAATCATTCTGGGCGGGCTGGTGGCGATTTTCCTGCTGATTTTTAGGCTGAAGAAGAGGAAGGAAGCGATCCCCTTTGGTCCTTTCCTGGCAATCGGGGCGATAGTTACCCTTATCTGGGGTTCACAGATTCTGCACTGGTACCTAGGGCTTTTCAGGTTTTAAAGATTTTGAATCAGGGGAATAACGCAAAAAAGACGAGTACATGCTCCGTTATTATGAGAAATGCTCGAAAGTTATCACGTGGCAATCTCAAGGAAAAGCATCGCAAGTGGCGTCATTGCGAGGAGTGACCGCAGGGAACGACGTGGCAATCTCATGGAAAAGCAACCTCCCGCTTTATAAAGGATATTTCCAGGAAGTTTATTTATCCAGGAGATTCCCACGTCGCTCAGACTGACGTCTTCACTCCTCGGAATGACGGTGGTTATGCTGGTGCTATTGAAGGGTGGGGGAAGGCTATTGGAATATTGGTTTTTACTGGTATTTACTGATACTTAATTAATCCTCCTCTTCCACTTTTGAAAACCAAAATGCTATAATAGTATCACTTTATATCGTATTTGATAAAACTGAAACAATTACGCCCTGCATTGACGGGGAAACCGGATGATGCCGGACTATTGCTCCGGATTTCAGGCAGACTGCGAACGCTTGTAAATAAAAAAATAGTGTGTTATTAAAATTCTTGCGAAAGGAGAAGCCATGGAGGAGAAAGGATCCGGGAAATTCGTTTATACCAAGCTGCATCACGTTGGACTGGTGGTAAAGGACATTGATAAAGCTATTGCTTACTTTGAATCGCTCGGCATAGGACCATTCCAGATCAGAGAAGGGGTCAGGAAGTTCACCATTCCTTTTAAGGGTGAACTGCACGGCAAGCCTGCCGAGTGGAAGACCACCATCTCCAATGCCAAACTGGGAGATGTTGAACTGGAACTGCTGGAGCCTACCGAAGGACCGCAGGCTTTGAAGGAATCGCTTGATGCTTACGGCGAAGGGTTGCATCACATCGGTTTCCTGGTGAACGATCTTGATGAGGCGATCGAGAGAGGGAAGAAAGCCGGGCTGAAAATCTGGACCATGTCGAAAAGGACCGATGGACCGGGATTCCTTTATTTTGAACCGACCGAAACCGGCAAGCTGGCGATCGAACTGCGTACACCTTAACCTGGGCATCAGTCCCCTTTGAAAAGAAAATGCGAAATTAACAGGAGGCGAAATGAAGGCAGCCGTTATCAAGACTGTGGGACAGTTTGAGGTGCAGGATGTACCTGAACCGGAAACCGGTCCCGATATGATCAAGGTTAAAATCAAGTACTGCGGGATCTGCGGCACAGATCCGGAGATTTTGGAAGACCGCTTCGGGTTAATGAAGGGCAGACCACCCCGCCAGGGACCGAGCGGTCCCCGCATTATCGGTCACGAAGCCTGTGGCACCATCGTGGAAATCGGTAAAAACTGCAGGATGGGCTATAAGGTGGGGCAAAGGGTGGCGATGAACTTCCGTTCATCCTGCGGCGTCTGTTATTACTGCCGCAACAGGATGGAGCATTTCTGCGAGCATACGATACCCGCCACTGGCTCCTACGCAGAGTACGCAGTATACCACGAAGCCGCAATTTATCCTCTTTCCGATGATATTAGCTGGGAGCGGGGAGCACTGCTGGAGCCGATCTCCATCGCGGTGCATACCATGGATCAGGCGAATATCATCCCGGGCAGGACGGTGGCGATCTCCGGTGCAGGTCCCATCGGTTTGCTGGCTCTGGAGCTGGCGTTGAAAGCCGGAGCCGCGAAGGTCATGGTCTCCGAGCCTATCGCCGAAAAAAGAGCCGTGGCGAAGAAGCTGGGAGCCGATATCACCGTGGATCCCCTGAACGAGGATATCATCAAAATCGGCAAGGATTTTACCGGCGGACGTGGATTTGATACCGTGATTGAAGCCAGCGGTAACCTGAATGCCGCAAAACAGAGTATTTTGCTGGCGGATAAGGGCGGCACGGTGGTCTGGGCGGCGGTTTATCCCTACGATAGGGAAATACCGGTGAATCCGTTCTACATGTATGCGAATGAGCTGACCATCCGATCGGTTTTCGTCGCTCCTTATTCCTTCCCGAGGGCTTTGAACCTGCTGCCCAAGCTGGAGCTGGATCCGCTGGTCACGGATATCTATCCGCTGGAGAAAATCCAGGAGGCTTTCGAAAACCATAAGAAAGGCAAATCTATCAAGACTCTGATCAAAATGTATTAGGGAATCACGGTCGCGGGGCACACCCCGCGACCTGAAATCAGAAAAGAGAGGTAACGAATGAGCGAAGAAATCAGATGTGGCAAATGCAACATGCTGCTTTACTTCGGGGAGGAGATCAAGCGCCGGCTTTACATGCGCGCCATCCCCTCCGAAGAAGCGGTGCTGGGTTATTACAATAATGCCTGTCCACGTTGTGGCAATCCACTGTCTTTGAAGACGGTGAATATTAAGATAGAAGGGCGGTACGCAGATGGCGCATAGAGATGATTTGATTCGAGAGCTGGAAGATAAGGCGGACAAAATTCGCCAGAACTGTTTTGACATTTTTGCCTCCACCCAGATGGGCCACGTGGGTGGCACGATGTCGTTGATTGAAATCATCACTGCCATGTACTTCCACCACATCAAGTTTGATCCCAAGAATTTCGACTGGCCGGAGAGGGACCGCGTGGTGCTCTCCAAGGCGCACTGCTGTGAGGTGATCTACGCCGCATTGGTGGAATTGGGGGTTTATCCCAGGGAAACGCTGAAGACTTATTACTGCTTCGGCTCGCCTTTCCAGGGGCATGCCGACCGCTGGTGCACGCCGGGAATTGATTTCTCCGGCGGTTCGCTGGGGCAGGGGCTTTCTTTTGCCGCCGGCATGGCTTATGCCGAGAAATTGAAGACCGCCATGAACCCTCCGGGTATCGAGCAGGGTTTCCTGCCCCGCTATATCATCCGCTATAATCCCGTTTACCGCACCTATGCCATTCTCGGTGATGGCGAATGCCAGGAAGGGCAGACCTGGGAAGCCGCCATGTTTGCCTCCAAGTATAAGCTGGATAACCTGATCGCCATCGTGGATTACAACAAGTTTTCCCTGGATGGTCCTACCAACGATATCCTGCCCATTGAGCCTTTTGCCAAAAAATGGGAGGCTTTTGGCTGGTGGGTGACCGAGATTGACGGGCACGATATGCGGCAGATAGTGGATGCGCTGGACCTGACCAGCCGGCTTTATGGTGATAATAAACCCAAGTGCATTATCGCCCACACCGTGAAGGGTTACGGGATCACCAACTGGGAAGCTGCCCATATGCACCTTGGTCGGGGTGAGCACGTAATGAAGGGCGTACAGGAAGGAAGAAAGAAATATGGTAAAGTGGAATAAATACGTTCAGATTGAAAATAAACCTCAGATGGTTGCCGCGGGCGTGGAAAAGGCAATGATCGCCGCCGCCCAGAAGAATCCGAAGGTGATCGCAGTCCTGGAGGACATGGGGTTCCCGGGGATCGGCTGGTTTACCAAAAATGTGCCCCTGCAGATGGTCGAGGTCGGGATTGCCGAGCAGAACGGCGCCGGCGTGGCGGCTGGACTGGCGGCAGAGGGCTTTATACCCGTAATCAACAGCTTTGTGTTTGCCGCACTCGGACGAGCCTATAATCAGGTCAGGCAGAGCATCCTGGTTGATCGCTTTAACGTCAAGATCATAGGTCGTGAGGGTGTCTGGGGCGAGACAGGTATTTCACATAATACGGTAGAGGGAGTCGCTTCAGCACGCGTTCTGCCGAACCTGGTTATACTGAATCCCTCCGACGCGGTGGAAGCAGAAAAAGCCACCGAGGCGATGATGCAGTATATCGGACCGGTTCTTCTGCGGCAGGAATCCAGTCCGCCCAGCATCCGCATTTTTGCCGATGACTATCCATTTGATATCGGCAAGGCCTTCTTCCTGAAGGACGGGAAGGATGCCGCCATTATTGCCACTGGCTACATGCTGACCGAAGCCGTCCGTGCCATGGATCTTTTTGAGAAAGAAGGGCTGGATGTGGCGCTGGTGAACATGTGCACCCTCAAGCCGCTGGATAAGGAAGCCATCATCAGGGCGGCTCAAATGACCGGTGCGATAGTTACGGCAGAGAATGCCAGCATCATCGGCGGTCTCGGTGAGGGCGTGGCGGCAATCCTGGCGGAAAACTATCCTGTGCCACTGGAAAGGGTGGGAGTGGATGATGAGTTCAGCCAGTCGGGTAAAATCACGCCGGAAAAGGATGAGCTCAAAGAGCATTTCCGGCTGGATGCCAAGGACCTGGTAGCTGCAGTTAAAAAGTGCATCGCCAAAAAAGAGAAGCTGGCGAAAAATCGGAAATAGCAAATCAGCGGCATTTGATCATAATAGATAAACAGCGCGGGCGACCAACCGGTCGCCCGTTTGCAAAGGAGCTCGCTAATAACACTCAGGAGGAAAGAGCATGAAAGCACTGGTAATCGGGGGCAGTGGCCTGTTTGGCAGGAAAACGGTAGCTTACCTGCTGGCAGACCCGGAGGTTTCCCTGGTGGTCTCAATGGATATTGTCCCGCCCAGAGAATGGTTCATGAAATCCATCCAGCAATATGCCCATAAATTCAAGTTTGTCAGAGGCGATGTCTCCGAGCTGGAGGACATCCTGAACGCCATGGCACTCAACCCGGTGGATGCCGTGGTGAACTGGGCTTTTCTGATGGGTGCGGAAGTCTTCACCGAACCCCGCCTGAGCACGAAGGTCAATGCGCTGGGCATGTGCAATGCTTTTGAAGCGGCACGGCTAATGGGAGTCAAGCGGGTGATCTATGCCAGTTCGGAAACTGTTTACGGTCCGCAGAGCATGTACGGAGACCGGGAGGTTACCGAAGACGACCAGACTAACCCGACCCATTCTTACGCGGTCTGCAAGCTTTTTGCAGAGATTCTGGCGGCTCAATACGGTGCCAAGTACGGGATGAACTTTACAGGGTTGCGTCCCACCATCGGCTACGGTCACGGAGGGAGGTCACCGGCACAGTACTGGTCTGATATGCCCTCGGCTGTGGCGGTGGGCAAGCCGTATCACATGGAAACGGATGGCACTAATCTTTCTTCGCTGGTATCTGCCGATGACCTGGGGATTTTCACACGGATGCTGGTCAAAGCTCCCTCATCCCCGCACCCCGTTTATAACGTGGGCGGCCCACCAACCAGCCCGCGTGACATGGCCGAAGCACTGCGCAGGCTGGTGCCAGGAGCCCGAATTACCTTCGGCAACAGGCCGATGGAGATGAGGGGTGGTGGATTACCGTGGAAGGTCAGCGGAGCCAGAGCAAGGCAGGATTTCGGTTTTACCTGCCTGGCGCTGGAGGAATCACTGAAAATCCACGTAAACGATGCCAGGCTGGAAGCCGGACTGGAGCCTTTAAAATTTTGATAGTTGACAGCCATGATTTTCTTATGCTAATATAAATTATCATTTCAGGAGACAGGATGAGCCTGATCATGGTTAATCTCAGGGTGGAGCAGATGGCTTTCATCTTTACCAGGCGCGAACGGTGCGCCTGGGGATCAGGCATGGTTCCTGTAACCTGTTAAAAACAGAGACAGGGCAAGAATAAAACCTCCCCCGGGCGGGGGAGGTTTTTTTATGGTTAAGATGCCCGGTATACAGGCGCTGAGAGGGATCGCACAGGTGGAGTTCCAGAAATTCAAAACGGCGGATTTGATGGAGCAGGATTCTCCTGAAAGCCTGATAGAAGGCTTTCGGGGAAAAGAAGAAACCCTCTCCCAGATCATCGTCAGTAATGCCCGCCGGTGGGGCAACCGCACTGCCATGTGCATGAAGCGTGCAGGTATCTGGCAGAGGTATTCCTGGCAGGAGTACCTGACGAACGTTAAATACTTTTCTCTTGGTCTGATCAGTTTAGGGCTTCAGCCCGGTGATGTTGTCTGCATCATCGGGGATAACGAACCAGAATGGTTCTGGGGAGAGTTCGGGGTGCAGGCGGCCGGGGGAATACCGACGGGAATTTTCGTGGACAGCATCGCTTCCGAAGTGAAATATATTGCTTCTCATTCAGATGCTCGCTTCGCAATTGTCAATGACCAGGAGCAAACCGATAAATTCCTGGAAATCAAAGGGGAACTGCCCCTCCTGAGAAAGATCATTTACTGGGATCCGAAGGGTTTAAGGAATTACGATGACCCCATGCTGATCAGCTTCCGCGAGGTGGTCAATCTGGGTCAGGAATACGAGAAAACTCATCCCGGTCTCTTTGAGCGGAATGTAGCCAGAGGAAAAGGCTCCGATACAGCTTTCATCTACTATACCTCCGGTACCACCGGACTCCCCAAAGGGGCGATCGTAACCCATCATGCCCTGATTACCACCGCGCGCTGTTTCATCACCCGTTATCCGCTGAACTGGCAGGATAACCTTATCTCCAACTTCCCGGCAGCCTGGGTGGGCGATAGCTTTTTCGGCACGATTCCCCATCTGCTGACCGGGGCGGTGCTGAATTTCCCCGAAGAGCCGGAAACCATCGCGGAAGATACCCGTGAGGTGGGTCCCAGCTTCGTGGTTTACGGTCCGCGGCAGTGGGAGAGTCTGGTCAGCGATATCCACGTCAAAATCATGGATACCAGTGCCCTGAAGCGCTTTGTCTATCACCTGTTTATGCCGGTGGGATACAAAATAGCGGATCTGAAGTTCCAGGGCAAAAAGCCCAACCTGTTCTGGAGAACAGCTTACTGGCTGGGATACTGGGCGCTCTTCCGTCCGCTGAAAGACCGGCTGGGACTCAGCCGGGTGAAAATTGCCGTGACCGGTAGCTCGGTGCTCAGCCTGGATACATTCCGGTTGATCCATGCTATCGGTATCGAACTGAGGCAGGTTTATGCCAGCACGGAAGCTGGTTTTATCTCTTCCCACTGTGATAGAGAGGTGAAGTTTGAGACGGTTGGACGTCCGGCTCTGGGTACTGAGGTGAGATTAACCGATGAAGGTGAGCTGCTGGTGAGAAGCGACTGCATGTTCTCCGGCTATCTTAAGAATGAAAAGAAGACTGCCGAGGTACTGGTGAACGGCTGGTGCCGCACGAATGATGCAGTAAATATAGATGACGATGGTCATCTGGTGTTCATGGACAGGCTGGAGCATCTCGGGGTTCTCAGTTCGGGAGTCAAGTATGCTCCTCAGTATATTGAGGGGAGATTGCGCTTCAGCCCTTATATCAAGGATGTCATGGTGGTGGGTGGCAGGGATAAGAGTTTTGTCTCCGCCATTATCAATATCAATTTCAATATGGTGGGGAAATGGGCAGAAAAGCACAGGCTGCCTTTTACCACCTTTGTTGACCTATCGCAGAAGGACGGGGTAGCCGATTTAATCCGCCGCGATCTGGAAAGGGTCAACGGCTTTCTGCCCGAACAGGCGCGTGTGAAGAGATTTGTACTGATGCACAAGGAATTCGATGCCGATGAGGCGGAGCTGACCCGCACGCGCAAGTTGAGAAGGGAATTCATGGAGGAAAAGTACCGCGACCTGATAAAGGCGATCTATAACGGCAGTACTGAGGTGCCGGTACAGGCGCAGGTGACCTACCGGGACGGTCGCCGGGGAGTGGTTACCACGGTGATAAAAATCAGGGAAGTGGATCATTCTGAGGTGAAAGGACACAGATGACCGAGTTAACACAGTTCATCGTCAGCGGACTGGCAATCGGCATGGTTTACTCGCTGATTGCTCTGGGTTTTGCGTTGATCTGGAAATCCAGCAGTGTGGCTAATCTCGCGCTGGGGCAGATCGTGCTGCTCCTGTCCTGGTTCAGCTACAGCATGCTGGTGGAAGCTCATCTGCCGGTCTGGGCAGCAGTACCGCTGGTGCTGGGTTTTGCCGTTCTGCTGGGCTGGGGCATCGAGCGCTTTACGCTCAGACCGTTAATCGCCCAGCCAATCCTCTCATTGATTGCGGTAACACTGGGCATCGGCTATTTTATTGACGGCCTGGTGAATTTGAAATGGCCGCAGAGTACCGGTGCTCTACCGCGCATCTTCCCCACCGATACCATCAGGCTCGGTCATGCGGTAATTTCTCAGGAATACCTCTGGGTGGCGGGAATCTGCCTGGTGGTTTTTCTGGGACTGACCCTTTTTTACAAGTACCATCGCATGGGGATTGCCATGCGGGCGACTGCCGATGACCAGATGGCTGTGCAGGCGTGCGGTATACCGGTTACCAGGATCTTCTCCATGTCATGGATCTTTGCCTGCGTGGTGGCGGCTATCGGTGGAATCCTGATTTCCAGCATCGGTGGTATCTCATACGGGCTGGTGGAAACCGGGCTGGGAGCCTTTTCGGTGGTTATTCTGGGAGGGCTCGATTCATTTGTGGGAGCCATGGTTGCCGGTCCGATAATCGGGCTGGCTGAGAGTCTGGGAGGAGGCTACCTGACTCCCTATGTCTGGTCGGGCATCAGGGAGATCGTTCCTTTTGTCATTATCATTATCGTAATCATGTTCAAACCTTATGGATTATTCGGTGAGCGGCGCATAGAGAGGATATAAAATGAGCAGTTTGCCGTGTGGCGTGCGTAATTACAGCTATGCAGAAGATATGGCGATCGTCCGTACCCGGACCCAGTGGGTTTTGTTTGTGGGATTTCTGCTCCTGCTTTTTACCGCGCCCCTGTACCTGGGTAATTTCTGGTTAAACAAAATCAACCTGATCGGCATCACCCTGATTGCCGCAGTCGGCTTGAATATCCTGATTGGCTACTGCGGGCAGCTTTCCATCGGACATGCCGGTTTTATTGCGGTTGGCGCCTATACCTCCACTATTTTAAGCAGCAAGCTGGGGTTGCCCTTCCCGGTTGCCCTGCTGAGTGCGGGTCTGATGGCCGGTGCTATCGGGCTGATTTTCGGTGTGCCCTCCATGCGGGTAAAGGGATTTTATCTGGCGATTACCAGCATTGCGGCTCAATTTATCATCATCTGGATTATCCGGCACTGGACCGGCATGACCGGCGGCAACTATGGATTGACCGTGCCTTATGCGTCAATAGGCGGATTTATCTTTAATACCGAAATCAGGCAGTTTTACCTGATTATCGGTATCGCGGCTTTATGTGTTTTCTTCTCCAAAAACATCGCCCGCACCCGGCTGGGCAGGGCTTTTATCGCCATCCGGGATAACGATCTGGCGGCGGAGGTGATGGGGGTTAACCTGTTCTATTACAAGTTGCTGGCTTTTTTCATCGGTTGTTTTCTGGCAGGTATCGCAGGCTCGTTGCTGGCGTACTGGACCGGGACTGTCAGCCCGGACAACTTTCGCTTCACCGATTCAATTTTGTATGTTGGTATGCTGATTATCGGTGGATTGGGTACAGCGCTGGGACCGATCCTGGGCGTAGTTTTTATTCGTCTGCTGGATGTTGGAGTTCTCCAGCTCACTCCGGCTTTGCAATCGGCTTTTCCGGGTATGCCCGGCGGTTTTACCACCGGCATAGCGCCCATGCTGTTCGGTCTGGTGATCATTATGTTCCTGATTTTTGAGCCCAGAGGCATTGCACATCGTTGGGAGTTGTTCAAAGCCTCTTACCGGCTCTGGCCTTTCTCTTATTAAAGTGAAATTCTGCTAAGTGGAAATAATAGTTTAAATCTGAAGGAGAATAAAACAAGATGAAAACAGGAAAACTCAAAACACTGATCCTGGCAGTGAGCCTGATCGTAACGCTGGCAGTTTTGCTGGTGGGGTGTTCGGGCGGCTCGACCAGCAATCCAGCCAGCTCACCGGCGGCCAGCGGCTCGTCGGTATCTACCGGCTCGACACCCACCGCAGCCGGAAATCGGGTCTTGAAAGTGGGTATGATTACACCTTCCACCGGCCCCGCCGCCGAGAAGGGTGCTCCCGGTGGAGATGCCGTGCTGGATGCCATGAAATACATTAACGAGGAGCTTGGGGGAGCGGCGGGCATACGGATCGAGGTTCTCTGGAGGGACAGCGGTTACGATGCTACCAAGGTCGTTACCAGCGTCAAAGACTTTATGAATGAAGGCGCCCTGATGTTCACCACCATGTCTTCCAAGGAAATGACGGATGCCATGGGCAATGCCAACCGGGCGGAGTTCCCCGGCATGGCTACCTTCACCGCCCCCAACCTGTACCGTCCTCCCCAGCACATCTACGGGCAGATGCCAGACTATGGGGATGACTGGACGGCTTTTGCCAATTACTACATGAAAAACATCTGGAAGGGTTCCGGCAAACCCAAAATGGCACTGCATCTCCTGAACAACAGCACCGGAGCGGGAGCCCGTGATGCCGCGAAGGCCATGGCTGATAAACTGGGCATTGAAATCGTCGCCATTGAGGAACATGCCGCCACCACGATTTCTGAATCGGAAAGCCTGACCCGCATCAAGTCCAAAAATCCGGATGTGCTCTTCATTTCCTCAACACCTAAACCAACCGCCGTAATATTGAAGAATGCCAGGGAACTGGGGATGATCCCCGGTGTAACCATCGGTATGGCGCATGCCAGCTTCAGCAAAGCCCTGATTGATCAGGCGGGTGCCGACCTGGTTGAGGGAGTTTACGGGGTCTATCCCACCGTAACCTGGGATGATAATGTCCCCGGTATCGCCAAGGCTAAGGAGTACGTTCAGAAATATCATCCCGGCGATTACGGTAACATGGACTACCTGTCCTGCTGGACAAGCAGCCTGGTGGTAGCCCAAATATTGAAACTGGCGGTGGAAAATGCCGGCTATGATGTGCTGGCCAAGGGTGGGGTGGATGCCTGGCGGGCAGTCGAGAAATACGGTATTCAGAAACTGAATAACTACGCTGTTGAAGGACTGCACGGACCCGTTAGCTATACGCCGGGTGATAACCGCCTTGATAAATACGTGAAAATCTACACGGTCAAAAGCGGTAAGATCACACCCGTTAGTGACTGGATTGAAGCTCCCCTGATCAAGTACGAAGAATACGACTGGTGGGGCAGCAAGTAAGGCCGGTTTAAACTGTAGAGGGGGTGATTTCACCCTCTCTACTTTTTCATGAGCAACGGGTGGAGATTTACGCCCGATTAAGGTATGATAATGATAAATTCGGGGAAATCTCATGCTGAAACTGAACAACATTGAAGTCACCTATTTAAATGTCATCCGTGTACTTCACGGTGTTTCAATGACCGTGGAGGATGGCCAGATTGTGGCGCTGCTGGGTGCTAACGGTGCCGGCAAAAGCACCACCTTAAAGGCAATTTCCGGCTTGCTGCATATCGAAGAGGGTGAGGTGACCGATGGTAGCATCGAATGGAACGGAGTCCGGATTGATAAAAAAAGCGCCGAAGAAATCGGCAAGCTCGGCATCATTCAGGCTCTTGAAGGACGCCGCGTCTTTGAGCACCTGAGCGTGGAAGAGAATCTCAATGTGGGCGCTTTCTCGCGGAAAGATCGGCAGGCAGTGAAAGATGACCTGGAGATGGTTTACAATTACTTCCCGCGGCTGAAGCAGCTCAGAAAAAATATCGCCGGCTACCTTTCGGGTGGTGAGCAACAGATGCTGGTGATCGGACGGGCGATGATGGCACGACCGAAACTGATGATGCTGGATGAGCCTTCGCTGGGTCTGGCACCCCTCATGGTGCAGGAGATTTATGAGATCATCCAGCGGTTTAATTCCGAAAGTCATACCTCAGTTTTGCTGGTGGAACAGAATGTGCGTATTGCCCTGAGTATAGCCCGATACGGTTACGTCATGGAGAACGGCAGGGTGGTGCTGGATGGCACGGCGGAATTTCTCAAAAACAACGAGGATGTTAAGGAATTTTACATGGGCTTATCTGCCATGGGCACACGCAAAAGTTACCGCGAGGTAAAGCACTACAGGAGAAGAAAGAGATGGCTGTAGAGCAGGGTAAATATTTCGATGACCGGGAAACCATGCCTCAGGAAGCCCGGTTGAAGCTCCAGGAAGAAAGCCTCTATCAGATGGCAGGTTATTTTTATCGCAATTCTCCCTTTGTCAAAAGGATTCTGGATAAAGCCGGCGTCAGACCGTTTCAGATCAGGACGGTGAAGGATCTGGAGCTTTTACCCGTAACGCGCAAAAACGACCTGATCGAAGCACAGGCAACCAATCCACCCTTTGGAGGGTTATTAGCCGTTCCCCAGGAGGAACTGGAGCGCATTTTTATCTCACCCGGTCCTGTTTATGAGTATCAACCTTCCTCGATTAAATGGTTTGCCAGAACCTTTTACGCCGCCGGATTCAGGAAGGGCGATATCGTGGTTAACACCTTTACGTATCACATGTCACCGGCAGGCTTGTTGTTCCATGAGGGTTTGCGGGAATGTGGAGCGACGGTGCTGGTGATGGGTACCGGCAACACCGATGTCCTGATCAAGGCGATGCTTGATTTGAGAGTGAACGGCTTTCTGGGGACTCCCACCTACCTGATGAACGTGATAAAGAGAAGCGAGGAAATGGGTTACCGTTTTAACCAGAGCTTTAAGCTGAGTAAAGCCTGGTTTACCGGTGAGATGCTGCCTGCCTCCCTGCGCCGGATTTTTGAAGAGGATTATCATATTGCAACTTCTCAGGCTTATGCCGTTACTGAACCAGGAGGTGCGATTGCCTACGAGTGTGAACAGAAAGCCGGTCTGCACCTGATGGACGATTACATCGTGGAAATTGTTGATCCGCAGACGGGAAGACAGCTCAAGCCCGGCGAAACAGGGGAGATAGTCGTTACCCCGCTCCACAACAAGTCCTGGGGGCTGATCCGGTTCGGAACGGGAGATTTATCCTCGCTGATCACGGAACCCTGTCCCTGTGGCAGGACTTCCTGGAGGATCAGCGGTATCTCAGGCAGGGCGGGTGATGCGGTAAAAGTCCGCGGGATGTTTATCGTGGCAAAACAGGTGGAGCAGGTTATCGGCGGTTTCGCCGAAATTGCCCGCTTCCAGGTTACGGTTGACCGGAAGGATAACCGGGACGAAATGACGCTCAAGCTGGAGTTAAACGATGAGGCGGTTGATAAAAATCGCCTGGTGGCAGAGATTAACCAGCGTTTCCAGAATATCTGCCGTCTCAAGCTCGATAAAATCTGCTTCTTGTCACCCGGAACACTGCCTGAATCTTGCAAAATTTTGGAAGACATCCGGCGGTGGGACTAAGCCCTGTTCCGGCAATAACGCGGCTGCCCAGCCGGTTGCAACATCTCCATTTCGCTGAAAGGACATCACATGCAAAAGTACAGGATCCTGTTTGTCTGCATGGCAAATATCTGCCGCAGCCCCATGGCCGAGTACCTGCTGCGCAGTTTGTGCGCAGGGAGAAGCCCGGGCAATCCGGTTGGTGTTGAAGTTCGCAGTGCAGGGCTCATGAATACCACGGGCACAGATGCCAGTGATCAGGTGCTGATGGTGATGCGTGAGAGGGGCATCGATATGAGCCGACATAAAGCGAAGCAGGTTGACAGCGAACTGGTTGATTGGGCTGATCTGATCCTGTGCATGGAACAGTTCCACCTTGAGGCAATGCAAAAAGAATTTCCCCGGGCATGCGCAAAGATATATCTCCTGACAGAATACTGCGGCAGCTCGGGTGACATAATTGATCCTACCGGCAGAAATTACCGATTTTTCAGCGAGTGCGCCAACCAGATGGAAGAATTGCTGTGCAGGTTGCTTGATAAATTGCCCGCCGCTGCCAGCCGGTCTTAATCATGGTTCACCAGTTTGATCACCCGTTCGATACCGGCCAGATCTTTGATTGTTTCTATCCTGGAATCCGGGAACATCTGGTGGAAAATAGATATCACCCCGACGCTCTGACCAAAACCGATCTCGAGTAACAGGCATTGAAAGGCCTGCGGTTTTTCTTTTAACTGGTGAGCGAGACGCGTTATTTCAGCCAGTCCGTTTTCTCCCCCGTCCAGGGCTTTCACGGGTTCATATCTGGCAGACGGCATGCTGGCAACTTCCGCCGAGGGTACATATGGAAGGTTGGCGATAATCAGGTCAAGCTGAGCGGGCAGAGGTTGAACCAGATCTCCCTGTAGCAGTTTGATTCGCGTACTTACACCGTGCTTCTGGCAGTTCAGAGAAGCGACTTCAAGTGCCGCGGCAGAGCTGTCCACAGCGTAGATCTCAACATCATGGGGCAGGTTGACGGCAAGACTGATAGCGATTGCACCTGAACCGGTGCCGATATCGGCAACAGATGCGATGTTATGATTATCGAAATAGGCGAGGGCTTCCTCTACCAGAGTTTCCGTCTCGGGGCGGGGAATCAGAACGCGGTGGTCAACATAGAAGTCAAGTCCAAAAAATTCGCGGTTATTCAGCAGGTACGCCAGCGGTTCACCCTGTAAACGCCTCTGCAGGAGATTGTCCAGTTCTTCAATCTGAGTTTCCGTTAACTCAAGGTCGCTCTCGAGCAGAAACCTGGAGCGGCTGAGTTTCAAGACATGCCTGAGCAGAACTTCGCTTTCCAGAGATGGATTATTCGCGATCGGATTCTCGCCGAGCTTTTTCCTCAGATGAGCCAGTACCTGCCGTAATTTCATGCTGGCTGTTTTTCTCCACTCAGGGTTGCTTCCAGCCGGTAATGGGTGATCAGCGCTTCGATAATCTCATCAATCTGACCTTCCATAATCGCCGGCAGGTTATGGAAATTTTGGCCGATGCGGTGATCGGTTACCCTGTCCTGAGGGAAGTTGTAAGTTCTGATTTTTTCTGCCCGCTCTCCGGTACCTACCTGAGCCCGCCGCTCTTCCGTGATCTGTTCCTCCTGTTTGCGTCTTTCCGCATCCAGCAGGCGGGATCTCAGCACCATCATGGCCTTCTGGCGGTTCCTGAGCTGGGAACGTTCATCCTGGCAGACCACGACGGTACCGGTCGGGATATGTGTCACCCTGACGGCAGTGGCAACCTTGTTGACGTTCTGCCCGCCGGCACCGCTGCTGTGAAAAATATCTATTCTCAGGTCATCGGGATCGATCTCAATATCAACCTCATCTGCCTCGGGCAGTACGGCTACCGTGGCGGTGGAAGTATGTATTCTGCCAGAGGCTTCCGTCACCGGGACGCGCTGGACACGGTGCACCCCTCTTTCATATTTCAGGCGGCTGAAAGCACCCTTTCCTTTGACTTCAAAGATGATTTCCTTGTAACCGCCAGCAGCTCCTTCGCTCACATCAATAATATCAATCTCCCAGTTCTTCTCCTGTGCATAGCGGGAATACATGCGGAAGAGATCAGCCGCAAAAAGGGCGGCTTCATCGCCGCCGGTGCCAGCGCGGATTTCCATGATCACATCTTTTTCATCGTTGGGATCTTTAGGAATCAGATCCATCTTCAGTTCTTCGAAAAGGCGCTCTTTCTTTTCGAGCAGGTTCTTAATTTCCTCTTTAACCAGAGAAGCCATTTCTGCGTCAAGATTCTCGGCGAGCATGGCTCTGGTTTCTTCCAGCGACTTCATGGTTGCCTTGTAATCGGCAAATTTGGTGACAATATCCTCCAGACTGGCTCTCTCCTTGGCAATGGATTGCAGTTGCTTTGGATCAGCCAGCACCTCCGGAGAAGCCATCTGATGGGTCAGTTCCTCATATTTTTTTTCGAGCTGTTCCAGTTTTTCTATCATACATAATCACCCTTTCTATTATATGGCTAAAGGTGATTTCAGGTAAAGCTGATGTACTCGTTCGGTACATTGGTGACACTTTAGCTCCTTTAAATATAGTTTTTCCAGGAATTGGAGAGGGGTAAGATAACCGAGTGCCTGATGGGGGCGTTCGGTATTACAAATCATTTCCCA
>Ga0123519_10003919_pt1 | contig 24394 bp, 15 predicted proteins | sample YelNatPaOPRAMG02_FD_87396 | JGI IMG/M metagenome (GOLD analysis project Ga0123519, IMG submission 87396) | Hot spring microbial communities from Yellowstone National Park - Yellowstone National Park OP-RAMG-02 (version 2) | ecosystem: Environmental > Aquatic > Thermal springs > Hot (42-90C) ...
GAATCCGTAATCCCCCGTCGCTGCACCTTGAATGTCTAGGATGTACATCCAAAAAAGGTCCGGAAAGAGACAGAAAGGCAGGCACGGAGCTACCAGTCCGGTATTCCATGTTAATATGACACGAGTGAGCGTTTAGCGCAGGTTGGGACGACCCCGGCAGCACGTCCATCTCGACGGTCGAGCACGTGCGGGTCAGTGGCCCCGCAGTGCGCCCTGTCGAAGACGCCAGCAGCAACGGTGTAGTCCAAAAGCTATGGCAAGGGGAAGGCACCTTGTCCAAGAATGCCGCTCGCTAGCTTTCATCGTTCCAAGTTTATGGAGTAGTGTTGCGTTCTATGGTGGCAACGATCAGCTCTGTCAGCAGTCGCGATATCTGGTGTCTCCTGTCGTTTGCTTTCTGGGACGGAGGGCTCCGAAAGTGGTAGCCGTTCCTAGAAAGCGCTTGCGAAAGCTCAGTGTGACACAACTTCAAAGCATCTCCCGCGACTCGGCTATTGGGGCAGGTATTCAAAGCCTTGGTCGGTGGCAATTGGCTCAGGTTTTCGCTAGCTTGATCAGGACACACACAAAGGAGGTTGTTTTCTCGGGACTATGCACCCTTATGTCGAGTTCGTCCCTTTTGTGGCTTATTCGCCTCTTCGGGCGTCTAAGCTCGGCCGTGGCTGCCGGCTCGTTGGCAAACGTGGGCCAACTAGCGGTCGGCTGCAGCGTTGCGCTCCTTTTGCGGGTAGCATCTCAGTTTGGTCAGGATGTATGGCTATCCCGAACATGCAACTTTGTCGAAGACGCGCTCAGGGCGCGTTATGTTGCGTCCGCCCTTGATTTCGGTCTAGAGGAGGGCGCCCTAGACTCTGGTGAAGCTTCCATGCAAGCCACCATGGAGATAGAGCGGGTAGGTAGTGCCATGCTTCTCGTTCTCCGCTCGCTTGCGCCCAGCGTGCTCCAATTCGTCGTGATGCTTGCTTATATGTTGTATGTTTCTCTGCCCTTGACACTGTGTATATTATGTACCGCACCGCTCATGGCTGTCGTCTATGCGATTCTTGAACGAAGACTGGACCAGTATGTAAGACAGGCGCAGAAGCTGTTCGCTCGGTACGCTGCAGCGACTGCAGACTCTTTTCGGAATCGGCAACTCCTGCAGTTGTATTTAGCACAGGATTTTGCTGCGTCAAAACTGGAAGCATTCGCGAAAGAGCTCCTTCTCGCAAAGAACCGCATGCATTTTATTCGAGCCGGGATTGTACCTGCTATATCTGTTTGCTACGCTATAACAGTCCTGACAATGCTCTATGCAAGCGCACTTTGTATCAGTTGGGGTTATCTCGAGCCGAAAGAGCTCGTTTCCTTCATCGCCGCTGTGGCATTTCTCATAGAGCCAGTGCAAGGGATAGCCTCTGGTCTGGGGAGTGTGAAAGAAGGCGAGGAGTCGGCAAGACGAGTGTTTCGTGTTATCAACCTGCGTCCCAAAAAGCGTACTCAAATAGAGACCTCCAGTATTCCCAAACCAGCCGCATCAAAAATCCAAGTACGGAACGTATGGTTCCGCTATGCACCAGATTCGGAATATGTGCTGCGTGGCGTCACGATGACTGTTCATCCAGGCGAGCGCGTAGCCATCGTTGGCGGAAGCGGTGCCGGCAAATCAACGTTGATTGCTGTATTGAGCCGCATGTGTGATCCACAGCGCGGTTTCGTGTACCTGGACGGTGTCGATATCCGATCCATGCCGCTTGACTATGTTCGCCGACAGGTTTGCGTGGTGCCCCAGGACGCACCGATGTTGAATTTCTCAGTAGCGGAGAACGTTGCGTTTGGCTTGCCAATGGACCCCAAGAAAGTTGAATATTGTTGCCAATTAGCAAAAGCACACGATTTCATTGTGAAGGATCTGCCTGCAGGGTACGAAACGCTGGTTGGAGAAGGTGGCTCAAATCTGTCGGGTGGGCAACGGCAGCGCCTTGCTATCGCTAGGGCGCTTTACCGCGAGCCGGGTGTTCTCATACTCGACGAAGCATACAGCGCTCTCGATGCCGAAAATGAAACTCATATTCTTTCGAGTCTTCGTGAGCTATTCGCATCAAGCGCGTACCCACGAACCACTATTTTTATTGCTCATCGTCTCTCAAGCGTTCGAGATGCTGATCGCATTGCGGTTATGGAGAATGGCGAGATTGTCGAATACGGCACACATGAGGAGCTTCTTCGTGAATCGAACAGCCGTTACGGGATGCTGTTGGCTCTACAAGAGCGAAATCACTGATTTTTTCCGCTTGTATGCACCTGTCACGAACATGGAGCAGTCTTCTGTGTGAAGTGGTTGGCTCTTCGGGAGCGAAATTGTTGATTATGTCCCGCTGTTCAGCACCTTTCATCGGCTTGAAGCAGTGTTCTGTGCAACCAGCCTTCATGCGGGTGCAAAATCGAAAGCCTCGGTTGGACATCTTCCAATTCTTGATAATTGGTGCGATACGACCTCTTAGGCGACAGTTACGTTGCGGCGGAAACATGGACATCAAGGTAAGCAACACGGGCGAACTAGTGTTGGCTTCGTACGTCCTGGCGCTGAAGAAACTTACTCATGAAAGCGCATGTCTCGTAAAATGCTGCGACGCTTTTCAACCTCGGGTAGGTGAAGATGCATCCGAGCGAAGCATTTCCTATGAACAATGGAGCTGCATGCTTGCGCGAGTCGAATTCTTAATCTGTACGGTATAGGTGTGCCTCTGGGAGCGCTTCACGTCAGGGAAGCCTTCCACGCCAGACGCAAGTTTCTAGACGGCGCTTATACAGCGAGCACGTCGCTGAAAACAAAATGAGCATAGGTACGTGCCGTGAGCGTGTCACCACGGCGGACGAGATGACAATGATGATAGCTTAGGATCGATGCATCGAACCGGGGACCCTTCGAGTTCACGATTGGTTCCGGCATGCAGGGAAACAAACAAGAGTCTGCTTCAGACCTGAAGATTCCGCGAACGTCAGACTTGACAATTCATTTGCGGATCATGGTTCGATCAAACACACTGCAGTGTACCTTGTCTAACCAACGCGCCTGTTGGATCCTTGCAGACGCCGTAGGAAGACAGAGCAGCTCCACCATTCCCCTGCGGGTGTTGGCTCGACGTTATCGGATGATTGGTACATTCGATGTCCATGAAGCTTGAGTGTGCGCGATAAACGCCCGAGCGCAATTCCATGATCTTCGACAAGAGATGCCCCTGTTCGGGAACCGGAACGTCCAATGAGCGCTGGTCTCATGGCTTGGCTTATTCACATGGAAGAAAAGTGTGCGTGCGCTTACAGCATTTCCATAGGACTCGAGCCGCACTACTGGAACGAATATTTGATTGCTGTAGGTGCATACTGCCTGCTGTATTCCAGAATGCTAGATAAACAGGTATGGCATCGATTGCAAGATGCACTCCGCAGCGTTGGAGGCACTGTGCATCGCTGAAGCGCATCCCCTGCTTGAGCGGGTAAAGCTCCTTGGTATGCTGATGCAGCAGTGGTGAGCAGCGACATATACCCATCACATCGTATTCGGGATGGTTGCGCTGCGTCGCGGCTCGTTCTCTCTCTCTGTCTTTGTCTCCCAAGCGGATCGCCAAAAGTTGCTGCACTTCCGGCATCGATCCGCGCATTTTTCGCCTCGCGGCTTGTCGCGCAGACTTGCTTCTGAGTGGCGCATGCCGCGCAAGTGTGTCCATAAGACTCTTCCATAGGGAATAGGATCTTTGTGTTAGGTCAAAGGTAGTACAGAGAGACAAATGAAAGATTGCTCAGTTTTGTCGACGCTACCAGATGACCCGCTTTGTCGGCTGATCGGCCGCGCAGCTTTCGACCGAGCCCTGACGAGCTATTGGACCGAGAAGGGCTTCGCTGAACTAAAGGCTCCTCGGGTTGGCTGGCGCCAGATTGACTTGTTTATGCTATTTGAGGGCGTACGTGCTGGAGGAGGCATACATACGGTGCACCAGCAACGGGCTTTTCAACCGATAGCCCAGCAACAGCGACTGGCATGGACGGCAACGAATGCGGGAAACGCTCTCGGGAAGACCTACCGAAAGTGGTTAGAGCCCTGCGAGAAGTTGCTCGCAGAGGCGGTGGACACAGCTACGCAAAGTGACTTGCCAAAGCTTGATTGCTTCAATCCAGGCGAACATATTGCCGCTGTGGTGCGGTCTGGCATCACCGTCAATGAGATCGAACCTGAGGAGGCAGCCCAGTTCCCCGAGTATGTATCAGCGCTCACGGACCTCTTTCTGGATGTGCGAAATCATATCATTCGAAAGTGGTGGCGTAATCCTACGCAGTGGCTATCCACAGAGGATATTGAGCAGGAGACACCATCAGAATATACCAAACTCGTTCGCGCTTGTTTCCGTTTCCTGCACTGGAGAGGCAAGATCCTCTTTGGCGCCGTACCTCTCCAACAGCTCGCCAGCTATGGTGTCCAGTCGCTTGCAAGAGTTTTGGTCATCGGTGGAGGCATCGCAGGCCTTGCAGCTGCCCGGCACTTGCGGGCATGTGAGCCAGCATTTGATGTCCGGGTGTTGGAGGCCCGTCCGCGGATTGGTGGTCGAATCTGGACGCATAGAGCTTCGCTCGGGCAGGCGTCTATGGATCTCGGTGCCATGATCATCACCGGAGTCCGCCAGAATCCCCTTGGTTTAATTGCATTGTATCAGTTGAGGCTGCATTTACGCGAAGTCGACCCGAGTTGTCCCATATTCGCTGGCGTTCACGAGGTTCTCGACCCCGAGCTAGACGCAAAAATCGAAGACATCTACAACAGCATTCTTGAAGAGACTGTGAAAATGCGCCAGAAGCTCCGGGATGCTGATCGTATATCTCTGGGAGACGCTTTTCGAAAAGCCATGAAACAGAAACTCCACCAGCAGCCTGATCAGTTTCAGCCAATCGTCCGATGGCACGTATCCAACTTGGAATACGCATGCGCAGCACCGCTCGAGAAACTCTCCCTCTGTCACTGGGACCAAGATGATCCTTTCGGATTTGAAGGTGAGCACTGCATGGTCGAGGGCGGACTCGACCAAGTCGTGCAGGCTCTAGCCACCGGCTTGAGCATCCAGCTGAGGCGACCAGTGCAGAAAGTTGAATGGATGAATGACACAGTTCGGGTTGTTTGTGGTGACGGCAGTGTCGAGTTGGCAGACTACGTCATTTTGGCTGTACCACTCGGTGTTCTGCGTGACCCGAAACTATTGCGTTTTGTCCCGGAGTTGCCGGTCTGGAAACGTGATGCCCTGCGCGCTGTCGGCAATGGCAACCTCAACAAAATCGTGCTCCTTTTTTCGTGTGCATTTTGGATTTCACATACGCATCCGGATCGAAAAAGCGCAAAGCTGTGCTCGTTCGGAGTTGCATGCCCTCTTGAAGAGGTGGCCCACGACGATGGACGCTTCTATATGTTCTGGGACCTTACGCCATTGATTGGATGTCCTGCACTCATGGGTATGCTGCCCGCAGATGCCGCTGATTCCATGGAGATGCTGAGCGATGATGCGATCACGGCATCCGCTATGCAGCGACTACGATTGGCTTTTCCCGAAGCTCCTGACCCGCTCGAGACAGTTGTGACGCGTTGGAGATCAGATCAGTATTCTCAAGGTGCATACTCTTACGTTCCGGTGGGGAGCTCTGGCGCTGCCTATGACACAGCTGCGGAGTCAGTGGATGGACGCCTGTTCTTTGCCGGCGAGCATACCAGCCGGAAACATCCAACCACCGCAGGTGGTGCGTATCTTAGCGGCATTCGGGCGGCATATGAAGTTCTCTGTCATTTTCATGAAACCAAGAAGGCACACAGAAGCACCGATACGCCAGCTGTACATCGACTGCGGTGCAAACGACGACGCACCGATGGCGACATCGCAAATGATATGTTTTGAACTGAAGCTTGTTGCAGCCGACACCTGACTGAAATCAAGGTCGAACGAAATCTCCTTAGGCTTGCGCAAGTGCTCGCGAACGCCCCGCTGCGCGTTTGCAGTCGTATGTGTTTGGGGGAAGACGCGCATCCAGAGCAAAGCTTCTGGATATCGATACGATGCCATCGGAAACGCTCGCGGATACGTCGCGATAATGGAACGCGAAGCGATTCTATACTGGCTGTTGATATTTCATGTTAAATAAGTGGAATATTCTGTTCTTGCTATCGAGGATGACACGGTTGCGTTATTACCATGGCTGGAGCCCAAGCTTTAAACTGACCCATCCTGGAACTTGATTTTTGGATGTGGATATGTTTACAAGAGGGATCGCGCCGTTCTTGACTCGCGAAACTCGAGTGGTTTGGATTGCTTAGCCTCTGACGTGTGGGGATTTTTTTTGGAGTTTCCTGCCAGCCAGCAAGGCAGCGAGTCTGGGACCATGCATCGCAACTTTTCATCGATGTGCCTCTTGATTGCTGCAGTTTCCAGCAAACGGCAAGGCAGCGCATCCACGGTTCATGCAATGCACCTTTTCATTGACATGTGACCTATTTGAATGCCGTTCGCAAATAAACATATGCGTAGGCGACGGCTACAGGGTGCATGCGACAAGCGCGTCGCGCAACTCGGTGCAAAATCAGCTGCGAACGGCTATGTTTCCAGTGGAGTTGCTGTCGTCGAATGTTTCTGATGGTTTGAAAGCTTTCTTCGGCTAGAGGTTCAGGAACATGAAATAGCACAGGATGAGGGGATAGTATCCTTTTACATCGTTTTTCATTTCTGATAGCTTCTCTGCTGGACTCGCCAGCCCCAAGACAGCATGGTGCTCATGAATAGCCGAGCGGATTACAGAAGCTTCAGTTGTGCTCCTGGGTGATGTCTTCTGGTCGACGAATTCGATATCCTATTCATGCTGGCGATCGTTCATGATGCCATCGATGTCGCCCCAGATCCCTTTGCGAACGAGACCCGGGCAGAGTGCAACGAAGTAGCGTATCATGAAGCGTTTGAGGTTCATGGTCATATGGTTCTTCAGGTTCATGATGCACTTGATTGCCCCGCAAGTGTCAATATCCGAATTACCCCTGTCTCGAGTACTGGTGAAGCGGTATTCGGCGTGATTTTCCTGTAGGGTGTGTACTCGATCGTTTGGCCTCGACGTTTACCTGGTTCCAAGTATCAAGTGGCGGATAATGGCCTTGTTGAAATTTTCTCCCGGAACCTCGACTGTTTTCATACATGTCAAGTCGCGATACATCTTCGTCACCAAATGCACTATTCCTGAAGAAGTCTTGATAATCCTCATGGAGTGGGACGCGACACGATTTCTGATGGCCTCTAGAAACTTTTGCTTGTGGGGATCCTTGGTATCGCCTCGAAGAAAGGCTTTCACCATATTCTCGTCGATGTATCGCATCACGAGTTGCATCTGACGTACGAAATCCCAGTTCTGCTTCTTGTTCTTCGTCTGTTACTCTGGGCTCGGCACTGTTTCTCGTTTTGTCGGGCAGCCGGTGACAGCGGCCGCCCAGGATCCTCCTCTTCCATTTCCATCACTGTATTTTGTTTTGGATAACGAACTCACTTTGAAAACTTCTGCTATAAACTGCGAAAAAGCACCTGAATACACTTGCTTGAGGGTTGAAACACAATTGAACTGAAAAACTATACTTTGCTACGACCACAACGCAAATTCGACTTGTAAGTCAGAACAACAGGCTATTGATCATCATCGCATTCCCTTTCAACGGTGAGATGTGCATCGTGAATCATGCCTGCAAGATATGGAGGAGCGCGCATCGACCGCGTTGTAGAAAAAAAATAGAAACGAACCACTAGCTAGCAACAATATAACGATCTCTCTCTCCCTCTTAGGTCAACGTTAAAAGGGAAAACTACTTTCCGTATTGTCGAAAGTTTACCTTCCAGCCGGAAGGCTCCGCAAAGCTAGTACGTTATGCTCTTCGCAGTGGCGGGTACTTTAGTGAGACCTGAGCGACTCGTCCGCAGCGTAGTTCATTCCGGGATTTGGGAGCAGTTAGGCTGCGTTTGGACGTTACCCTGGTCGCAGTGGACTGCTAGGATATCATTTATCGCTGCCGCAGGCAGCACGTCTCTCTGCGCAGCTTGCTAGTTCCCCGAATCATAATGAATCCACTCCCCATGTCGGATGAACCAAGCCTGGATCCAACGCCCATAGTAGTACGGCAAAACCTTCCTGTCTACGTTCAGCATCTGCTCTAGCGGCATAAGTGCTATCGCCCGTGCTCAAGGCAGGTTAAGAGCACGATAGAACATACATAACGACCCTTACACCCGACAGAGAGTATAAGAAATCGAACTTGGAGGCAGAGTGGAGAATAATCGACGCTTTCCCAAAAGCCCATATCCAACCAACCAACCAACCAACCAACCATCCATCCATCCATTCATCCATCCATCCCGCAGTATCGAATCCCATACCAATGGAAACCTTCTGGGAACCAAAATCTGCGCATGGCGATCGAGGCACTGGCTGCGCTCGATGTGCAGCGCACGGCCCCAGATCACCCGCGCAGCGCTGTTGTGCATTGCAGCTCTTGCAGCTATCTCTGATAGGATAAAATCGCTTGTACTGCTCCTACTGCTGCTACTGCTTGTCCCGCAGGTTGCAGCCCATAGACACGCGCAACTGTACTTAGCGCGCTCAAGTGACGCTCTCCCCAGACAAGTTGCTACATAGAAACGAGAATGTTTACGGCGGGTTTTATTTTGGCAGTTTTAGCAGTGATAGCGTTTGGAACACTGATTTTTACATACCGTCTGTATGAGTACTTGATCGGCTGTCCAGAAGGGCCGCAGTCCATGCGCGATGTCGCGCGTCCGATTCAAGAGGGTGCCTCCGGATTTTTCAAGGTGCAGTATTCGACGATAGCTAGCATAGCAGGTATATTCGCGCTTGTGATCTATTTTTTCGGCACAGGGGGTGCGGGCGGCACGACGCAAGCCTCACCTTTCTTCAACGCGGCAGCCTTTCTGCTTGGTGGCACGCTCTCGGCGCTCTCTGGTGTGCTGACAATGTACTTGGCTGTTCGGGTGAACGTGCGTGTTGCAGCGGCTGCAAGTAGGTCCTATGCTGAAGCGATGAAGGTTTGTTTCCGAGGTGGCCTCTTCGGGGGTCTCCTCATACTGAGCAACTGTTTGGTGGGCTTCATCTTGCTCTACTGGTTCGCCCTTGTGACGGGGATGGCGGCTGGCGACATAACGCAGGTCCCTGTCCTGTTCGTGGGTTACGCTTTTGGAGCCTCCTTTGTGGCGCTCTTCGCACAGCTTGGGGGAGGCATCTACACCAAGGCTGCGGATGTCGGGGCCGATATGGTCGGCAAAGTTGACACAGGTATTCCCGAGGACGATCCGCGAAATCCAGCCACCATCGCTGATTTGGTAGGCGATAACGTCGGCGACGCTTCCGGGCGCTCCTGTGACCTGTTTGAGTCGATCTCTGCGGAGCTAGTTGGAGCGAGCATTCTCGGAGGCACGCTCGCGAGAACGGCGAACTTGTCCGGGGCTAGTCAAGCGGCGTACGTTCTGTTTCCGCTCTGCGTGCATGCCGTCGGACTGGTATGTAGCGCTCTCGGCGGCGTCACCGTTCGTGTGAGCAGCGGCGTTGCGAGAGACGAAGAGCGTTCTTTGCTGAGGACTGACGATGCCTTCGAGACGAGGCTTGAAGATCCAATGTCGATCATGAAAAGAGGCTTTCGTGTGACGATGGTGCTTGCAGCAATTTCCATTTGGGTACTATGCTGGCTGCTTTTGCGCGTCGGAAATGTGGCGCCAAGTGCCTGGTGGCACTACGCGCTCTGCGGGATGATTGGACTGGCAGTATCCTATCTTTACGTACTTATAACGGAGTATTATACGGATACCAAGTTTCGGCCGGTGCGCAGCATTGCGGAAGCCTCAGAGTACGGTCACGGGACGAATGTGATACGAATGCTCGCTGTTGGTCTCGAGTCGAGTGCGTTGCCTGCCATCGTCGTTTCAGCTGCGATTCTTGGTGCGTACTGGCTCGGTGCAACGTCTGGCATGCCGGATCGAAACGCGGCTGGAATTTTCGGCACTGCTGTGGCCACCATGGGCATGCTGAGCTCCGCGGGAATCGTTCTGGCAATGGATGTGTTCGGGCCCGTTGCTGATAATGCAGGTGGCATCGCGGAGATGAGCGGAGCGGACCCCAGCGTTCGTCGCATAACCGATCGGCTCGATGCAGCGGGGAACAGTACCAAAGCTTTCACCAAGGGCTTCGCCGTCGGCTCCGCAGCGCTTGCGGGCTACTTGCTCTTCAGCTCCTTTATGGAGGAAATGAGTGCACAGCTGCCGGAAAAGATGGTGTTCAATTCGGTGGACCTGGCGAAGCCGGAGGTATTTGTCGCTGGTCTCTTAGGTGCAGCAGTGGTGTTTCTGTTTTCGAGTCTGGCGATGACTGCTGTTGGTCGCGCTGCACAGGGCGTCGTTGCGGAAGTTCGGCGGCAGTTTCGTGACCATCCTGGCATTATGGCTGGCACTGAGAAGCCAGAGTATGAGCGTTGTGTTGCGCTCGTTGCAGCGTCGGCGCTTCGTCGAATGGTTTTGCCGGGACTCTTGCCGGTTCTTGCTCCTATCATGATTGGGATGCTCTTCCGCTTCATAGGTAATATGACCGGACGCCCGTTGCTAGGACTTGAATGCGCGGCGGGTCTCCTTATGGTTGCCACAATTGCTGGGATACTTATGGCGCTCTTTATGAATAATGCTGGAGGTGCGGCTGATAATGCGAAAAAGTACATCGAGGATGGGCACTACGGCGGCAAGGGTAGCCAGGCACACAAGGCGAGTGTCACTGGAGACACGGTCGGCGATCCGCTTAAGGACACAGCGGGACCGAGTCTGCACGTGCTGATCAAGATGTTATCGACACTGACAATGGTTTTCGGACCGGCATTTGTGGGAAGTATAGGTGCGTAGAAATGCGAGACTGCATATTTCGGACACATGTTTGCGTACTGGATTTGAAGTACGCAGAACTGAGCGATACATGCGTGCGAATGCGACTCTGATAAAGCCTAGTTCGCGTTGGACATACAGATCACGCAATTGAATCAATATCTGCTGCTTCCAGGAGGCTGCAACTAACGATTGCATACAACGAATGCACTGGACACGTTGCATTCCTGCAGTCGGATACGAAGCGCAGAGCTGGGGTCATCGTCTCGTGCCCAGCTCGAGTACGGAAAGCAGTTCCGCGGTCTGGTTGCTTCCGCTTCTGTGTGGAGGCCATGACACGGACCTGACCTGACAGCCGCTCCTTTTTTGCCAGCGACGAGGCCGAAGGCGGCAGAATCTCTGCATGGGCGACGGATATCGCGAAGCAACCAGTAAGGCTTTCGGATGCGGAAGCTTTGGTGCTAATCAGGAAACGGAGCTCGTGTGCCGCACAAATTCTTCTATATTTCACGAGTACCAGAACCTGTAACGTTCCTTCCGGAGTGTTCCATTTCCTATCGCTTCAATAGACCCGTTTATTCAGAGGCCATTCGAGTCGCTGAATATATCCGTTTCAGACTAGAGTCCGCGTATCCAACTCGTGCGTACACTCTAAAGTTCGAGTCTCTGCCCAATGTCATCAATACAAGAAAGTGCGAGAATTTTCTGCAATGCTTCCTTGCCCTCGCTCTTACCTCTAGATCTAAACACAGAGGTCTCTCTTGTCCCTGTGGCCCTATTGGCAGCAGTCAAACGATGTTGACGGCAGTGTTAAACTCTCGGATTCGATGCTTCCGGCTGTTACCGACGCGTTTCATGCTCAGACGGTGGTTGCGATCCACGCCTCGTTTCGCATATTGATACTCTATGCATAAAGCCTCGGTGCGCGCTGTGCAGCGGTGACACTTGAACGTGAACCAGGGCTTCTGTAGGCACTTCAGATCCGCTCGCCCGAGGGCCGCCCTGCACCGCGTTCAGACTGGCTTCAGGGTCCGGCGCATGTCGCTGACGGTTATGGAAGGCTCCTTTGGGCAGTCTCCATCGTTTTCGCTCCCGGTGCCCTGCCCTACGATCGCGGGACTCTTGCGAGCAATATCCTCGGCGAGTACTCGTTTTGGTGCGCACGCACGCGCACGCTGTACCATTCGACAGATGTTGGCGGAACCCGAGCTGATTCATGGCGAATCAAGAACCGAAAGCGAAAAGAGCGGTGGAGAAAAGATCGAAAACTCTCGATGCATCGACGCTGCGTTCGTGCAAAGCGGTCACACATACTCCAACGAAAGCGATCGTTGTCATGCCTCAAGTCCGACTCCAGGACCTTTTTCCATCGAAAAAGAACAGAGGAAACGGGATGTCTTGGAGCATATCGCACGAGAGGTATCATGCTGCCGCCGAAACAGTTTCGTCGATGTTCACAGAGCGTGGTAGATTTGTGTTTGAAACGGAATCGAAAATTTGACTCGAGAAGCTCAACGAACTTTTGGCACGAGCTTCTATACATGCCGCCATTTGAGATCGACGAGTGGTATTCGTCGTCAGTCCAGACGCGCAAATTGTTGAGCCCACAGGTTGGCCCGAAGCAGAAAGGTCTAAAACTTGGATACAACGTGTGATTAGAGGATGCAGTGCGCAAAAGAAACGAGAAGAATGGAGGATACTTCCTATACAATGGATAATGACATTGGTCATTTTACGAACACTTGCTCTACGATTACGTGAATCATCTTGATTCCTAAGACGCAATGAGCTCCATCAGCAGAGATTCGAGTGAGCCACTCAAAAATAAGTCCAAGAATCCTAAAAATACGTACGAACTCGCAAGTCCCTCGTATCGTACTTCGAAAATCGAGACAGTACACCCAAAACAAGCCCGAAATGAATGAAGAAATGTAAGAGCAGATCGAGCAGTTCAGTACTGCATTTCCACCCGAGAGAGGAATAGGAAGCTGGGCGTTCGTGATCTGCGATGATCGAATCCTCCTACTCACTGAACCAGAGACCATCCAGTCATTCTATGCATCACCCAGAGGCCTTCTGATGGATTGCGTCCCCAAGTGCAGATACCAAAACGCTAAGCATTGCGAGCCTGTCCATGCCCAGCTTCATGAGGGCACAGCGATCGGCTTGTCACATCCCCGCTGCAGATGATCTACGTTCTCCGTAGCGGGTACAGCGCGACACGCAGCATGTGATGGAACTGTCCATTAAGGGAAAAATATGACCCCGCCTTCCAGAGACTTCCGCGCGCGCCAGCGATCAGCGTGCGGCCGGCCAGGCGCGTGCCTCGAGCATCAACGGATGAAAGCGGCAATGTGGATAGCGAAATCGGGCCATTGAGTGTTACAAGATCCTCTGGCTTGCTACACACAACAGACACGTAAACCCGCGTGGAAGCACGCCCCGAGCGTTTCGAGGGAGTTGCTGTCGTGAAGAGGAATGGGACTCGACTATTATAAAATTCTTGGCGTTCCCCGGGATGCAGATGAGGCAGCCTTGAAAAGGGCGTACCGGCGCCTCGCAATGAAATGGCACCCGGACAAGAACCCTGACAACAAGGAGCTCGCTACGCGAAAGTTCAAAGAAATCAGCGAGGCGTACCAGGTTCTCGTAGACCCTAGGAAACGCGAAATATATGATAAATTTGGTGAAGAAGGCATCAAGGCCGGAATGCACGAGAACGGTGGTGCAGGCGCCGGCGGTTTTCCTGGCGGCTTCGCCGGCTTTCCAGGAGGGGCGGGCGGTGGCGGCGGCGGTAACGGCACGACCTTCTTCTTTTCTTCAGCGGGGCCCGGTGGCGCCGGCATGCCCGGTGGCTTCGGAGGCTTTGGTTTCCAGGATCCCGAAGAGTTATTCCGCGAATTTTTCGGTCGCGCTGCGGCAGACGATCCGTTCACATCGTTTTCATCGAGAACTGGCGGCGGTGCTGGAAGCAGTCGCTTTGGCGGAGCGTCTCCTTTCGATTCCGGCTTTGGCGGCGTTCGGCGAACTCAAAAGAAGGCGCCCGATCATGAAGTGCCCCTCGCTTTGACCCTAGAGGAGCTGTACAGTGGCACTCAGAAGAAAATTAAGCTCACGAAACGAATACGGGACGCTTCGTCCGGACAAATTGTTCCCGTCGAGAAAATCCTTACGATTGATATTCGACCAGGCTTCAAGGCCGGTACGAAAATCCGCTTCGAGCGAGAGGGCGACGAAATCGACCCTAACGAGATTCCAGCTGATGTGGTCTTCATTCTGAAACAGAAGCCGCATCCGCTTTTTGAGCGCTCAGGTAATGACCTTATTTACAATGTGCAGGTTCCGCTCAAGGATGCGCTGACTGGGACGGAGATCGAGTTCAAGCACCTCGATGGCCGTCGGCTGCGAGTCAAAATACCGGAGGTCGTCCATCCGGGCTTTGAAAAACGGATTAACGGCCTGGGCATGCCGAATAGCAAGAACCCGAACGAGAAGGGTGACATGATCCTGAAATTCAAGGTTCTGTTCCCTGTAACCCTCACAGAGGAGCAAAAGCGACGAATACGAGATATTTTGTGAGGCGCACCTGAGTCCAGACTGCGATCCGCACGCAATACTTGCAGCAGTGCGTACGCGGTATGCTGCCATTTAGCGGGGCCCGGGCGTTCCGACAAAGCTGGCCAGGGACACCTTCGAGAAGCCGATCCACACGCTGGAGTCGTTCCCGAGGAGACGACTATTACCAGGTGAGGCGTGCGCCCGGTCGCTCCAGCTGCAGCGACTGGATGGTGCATACGGCTTCGAGAGGCGCGCCTACCCGCTTGCAAAGATTTTAATTGTTCCTGGAATCGACTTTTACTCGGTGTTGGGTTATCTGCGACCTTCTGGGTCTCGTTTGAGCCTCCCGCGTCATCTGGAAGCCTGCTCTGATTGCCTCGCGCCCGATTCGGCGATAAACTCGTATTTTGTGTTGTCCAATGCATTCATAACGAAGAGGTCTTCTGGGTACGAGTCTCGGCAGCAGTGCGCTCGCCCGGCTCGTTCGAACGACTCAGGCGGGGGCCGAGCTACATGGCTCGCCCTGCCTAGGGATCAGGAGCAAACTCGGCCAACATCGCTTACAGTATGGGTAGACGAGCGAGAGCCCTGAGATGCCATCCAGCTTCACACTGAATGCCTTCATCGCGCATGGCTACGCCACGTTCGAGTTACGAGAAGGTCCAATGCGTTTTACGGACTCGACACGAGGTCTTCCGCTGACGCCGCGACGAACTGTGTGGCAAGCGCAAGCATCCCGGCGGAGCGCTCAGATGTTTGCCAGTTGTGGTCGTACCCGGGTAGTCTCCGCCAAAAGGAACATGGTGCCGCTTGACCCGTTGCCATGGGCAAATTCGTAAAGTGTGCGGATCCGTTGCGTTGCAGGGCATTGACTGGCCACAAACGTTTGAGTAACTGCTACTGCGTCGGGTCAGAGACTTGTGCTCAAGGACTCGAGTGTGTCAGCTTCCCATTCGAGGCGTGTTTGCGAGTAGTGCCGCTGCTCGACCGCCTCAGCTTGCGTTCAAGGGGCCAGGTAGGCACTCTGCACACGCATGGAACTGCGGCCTCGCATTCATTTACTTTTCTTCCCGGTTCTTGAATACCTCGGATGTGCGATTCCTGCTGGTAACCATGGAGGAAGCCGCGGTCCTATTAATCTTTGTCTCCGCTCAATGCGCTCCAGCTCCCTTTCCCCAACTGACATCGACGTATGATCGATTTTGCAACCCTGCTGGCGCTGAGCCGCGTAGCGACCGCTTGCTACGACACGAGAGGCACTGCCCAGGTCGCAGCGCATGAGAAGAACGGCGCTGCAGGCCTCTGTAGACGTTTGCGCTAGATGTTCTTGGGCTTGCGCATGTTTTACAAGAAGTAGTGACGCACCTCAATGGAGACCGCCGGTACCAAGCTTTGAAACTGCTTGCACTATGCAAGCGGATGGGGAACGGAACTTGGAAACAATGACCCGTGTGGGTCGGTTTGCGCATGCCGAGAACGATATGAGGAGCTCGCAGTCCCGCGGATAGTCCGAGCACAATGATTCCTGCTCGACCGGCAGGGGCGGCGATCGCTCTTCAAATCAGAAGCCGTCTGGTCAAATCATATTCACGCGGCATGATCGCAACCAAGGAAACGACATGCGCCAGACACTTGAAATCTAAGTGCCGTCTGCAACTGGAAATTTTTCAGCCTCGTCTCGTCTGGGTAAGCAGAATAACATCAGCGTACCAGAAAACTGTCCTGTTCCAGCTCTTACGCTCGATGCTCCTTGAGAAGCGCGGGCGCCCACATGGGTATCAGGCGGCTTGTCCGCCGCTGATAGGCGCGGTACAGATCCCCATATTTCTCCAAACTGAGCTGTTCAGTTAACCAGGTGCTTCCCTGGAAGAGAAGCGTCAACTGCACAGGCCCGATGATACTCCAGTGGAAGAAAGGCACCGCGCTCCCCTGGAAGATCACTCGCCACCATGCGGGGTTCTTCTGTTCGCCTAGTACGGCACCTACAGCAAAGAGATAAAACGCCCACCACATACCTTGCTCGGCAAAGAAATTCGGATGCCGTGAGAAACGAAAGAGGCCACTTGTGAGGAAACCTCGGCGGATATCTGGGTTCGGGTGCTGCGCACGTTGAACTAGCGTCAAGGCGTGCTTTCGACACTGAAAACGCCATTGCTGCTCATCTGCCACGGTCTCGAGAAGCAGAAACATGAGAAACATGGATAAAGCTGCAGTGTCCACTGCAGTCCAGGCGCTTTGACTCCGAAGGAAGACCGCCCACGCGGGCAGAGCCAGACTCAGAAGCAGCAAGTTCTGGTAAATACTCACAAAGCCGATATTGAAGAGCTGCCAGAGGATCGGGTTCGAGATCCTCCGCCTCAACACCGGCCAGCGGTAGTCTTCCACGCCAGAGTATCCACCCTTGCGTGCGAAGTTGTACGTCATTCGAATCGACCACGCCAGCGCGAGCGCCGTCATCACCGCGAGTCGCGGAGACGCCCCCGAAGTGTAGAAAGCAAGTGCAGCAAACCAGGTAACGTATGCAGGCGGCAGCAGTGACCACATCATGTCTACTTGCGACGTACTGCCGGTTATGTTTGAGCGTACATACGCCCATAGCGCACACAGCATAGAGAACCAGAGCGCTGCAGCTAGCGGTGCAGCGCCCACCGGGCTCTGCGCTGTGCGCAGCGCGTGGACGAGACCAGGCACCCACTCGCGCGGGTGAGAAAGCGCCATTCGCACACCCTGTATCGTCGCATCCTCTATATGGAACTTTTGTGGTACGTTCATGGTTTCAGGTGCCTGAAGCGACTGGGGCAACACACAAAGCTACAGAAATTCTATTCACGCAGTCCAGTACACACCATCAGACAGATCACGGTCCACGTCAAGCGATGCCCTGCCGTGGCGGGACGCAGCGATCGACGCCATCACGTTGCTGCGACTGGTGCGCGCGTGTCGCCTGCACCGATCGCTCGGGCGTGTGCGGCTCTCAGAGACACCGGAGATTTCGCGCGTCGACAGGCCTGGCACGTCAGGCGCAGGCGCTAGACTGTATTTTCCTTTTAGGGGTGCGGGAACGCCGCATCCAGGCGGGGATTCCCGAGTGCGCGCGATTGCGATCGGCACGCGGTAGACCCGAAGGCCAATTTGTCGCAATTCGGCTTCGGCTCTCCACGCAATAACCGCAATGACCATCACCAGCAGGATCGGCACCATCTACACTTTCCTCTGGGGGTAATGGTTGGTTCTTATGGCCCCTAGGGTCAGGAGTCTGCAAGGACGCCTAGAGCGCCGGTGCGTACGCTGCTCGAAGCCAACAGGGAATCACCAGGTCGCACGCGTTGGCGCCTGCGTGACAGCTGAGACGGGTGCATGCGTTCGAGCATCGGCACGGAACGAGGCACGTATGCGGATGAGGAATGTGACGACGTGTAGCGGCAGACGCACGTGTGTCACATTTGGGGCGGGCGTGATCGCGCCTCAGTGCCTGGGTTGCTTGAGGTGATGTAGCCGGGCGCTTGGGAGCGACACGCGTTCATCTCTGGACCGCGCCGACCTCACCGATGCAGAATGCGCCTTGTCGCGGTTTCGCGAGCGAATTGCGCAGCCAATCACTGAACGGGCTTGTTTAGTCCTGAGCCTGTGATCGTATCGTTCTGGAAGCACCGATTTTGCAATGGTTCGGTCCCGCGAGAGCTGCCGCATGGTGCTTCTGAGACGCTGCCCCGTGCCAGCGATGCATGGATGGAGCATTGGCCTCTGCAAGGCGAGCGATTCGGGGACTGGTTCAGCCTGATACAATCTCATGCGGAGAAGAAGTTGCTTCATTGTTATTGGTGGCGTTCGCGCTTCCCGGGAGATTTGACTAGATTGCTCAGCGATGTATCACGAAAACGCAGCAAATGGACGCCCGTCTTACAACCACGCCCGAGCAGAATTCTGGGTTCTGGTTGGTGCAATTTAGGGAATCTGACATGGAATCGTGTTTACTTCCACCGATGATGATAACAAGCCCTTACTGCGGTATCCCTGGTAGCCACATCTATCCTGCAGCTAAAAAATGGACCATGCTTATCCGCTGAAGAATCAACGGTGTTGCCCCACTCTCCGCTTTACGGGTTTGTGCATTGCGCACATGCGACTTGCAAAGTTCCGAAAACGCACCAGGAGCACTTCGCTTTGGGCCTTCCAGCAACAAAAGGCGTCTGTTGCAGTCGCAGTCGCCTCGTAGCCAGGGAATGCGTTTCCGCTAGATCGCAATGCGCATACTCCAGGTAATGGTCTTTCGCAAACGTGCTCTCACTATACAGTTGGAACGGCGGGTTCAGCGCACTGAGCAGCTGGTTCATGAGCTGGGGAAGAGCACTGTACTGTTTCGAGCTGCTGTCTCGTTCCTGTTCTGGTCTGCGAACTTGTTCAGCACGTCGTGGGTTGCTCAAGACTTGCCTGGCGAGTGGCCTGACTGCGGGGCTCGGACTCTTCGCTTTCGCAGGGGATAGCGACAGTCTGACGAACCAGCTGGGTGCAGGCTTGTGGCACCCAAGTGCAGCGGATCGTTTGGATAAGGAGCCCCACGAACGTTGCAACTATAGACGACGATTTCACTTTTGGAATCAGTTTCGCGTTTGGTGCGCCCTCAAGGCACCTTGGTTTTCCGTCTCCAGCGCAATAGCGAACGAAACCTCTTGCGAGGCGGCCGAAAACTCGAAAGTCAAGTCTCTCTCGCACAAAGCATCAGCATCTATTGGTTCTTCCTACGACTATGTGATTATTGGCGGTGGACCAGCGGCCCACGAGGCAGCGGCAGAACTTGCTCAGTGTGACGCAGACGCCTCGCTTCTGGTGGTCACGGACCAGAGCTACGATCCATCCTGGACGCAAGAACAGTGTAAACGATGGGTAAACCACCACCGGGTATTCCACGAAGGCCATCGATTACAGGCCCTAGACGTTGAACAGAAGACCGTTACACTCGAGGGCGTCGATCCCATTCGTTACGGACGACTTCTGCTTGCAACCGGCCAAGAAAACAGTTGCCCAGACAGCTGCGTCATGGGTCCGAATGCGAGCCGCTACTTTATACCCGCCGGCCAACTTCATGCGGGCTGTGATTGGCGCGAATGCACCGAACCGAGGCACTACACCCTGCTGGGACTGGACTGGTATGCCTGTGTGCTCGCATCCGAAATCCGAACTTGGAGCGGCGGTCTCCATTCAGTGACCATTCTGTTCCCCGAGTCGGAGCCGCTCGGAGAATTCCTACCCAAAGAAGTTGCCAAACAAGTCGCACAAAGCCTCCGCGATCTGGGCATCGAACTTATCCCGTACGCAGAACCGCGCTATATTCAGGAGCGCACCGATACTGCTGCCGCCCAGAGCGATCTAGAGTTGTTCTTCGTCCGAACCTACGATCGTAGCGTTGCTGTCTCGTTTCGCACCGATCGATTTACCGTCTTGAATAAAGCGCGTCCACCCGGCGGCGTTGCAGTGCTCAAACAGGTGCAACACCTGGAAATCGATGCAATCCTTGGTGGCATCGTTTGCAATCGAGAGCTGGCAGCTGCCTCGGACGTGTACGTCGCTGGCGATGCGCTGTGCTTCCCGGATCCCGTCGCTGGGCGTCGACGCGCCTGCGGCCTCGAACACGCATGCCGTACGGCACGCATGGCGGCGCGCAATATGCGTGGCGCTCGGCAAGTCTACAGCGATCAGGCTGCACATCAGTTCTCTTTCGGGAGTACAACTTTGCTCTGGTTTGGGGATCTCCATGCCTCGGACGAGATGTATCAGTACGTGTGCTCGGGAGTGGACGCTTCTGGTGAAAGCGCTAACGGTCGATTACCAGGCCCTGAGCACACGATTGTGGTTTATGTGCGGGGACGCTCCACGGTGACGGGCATCTTGTGGGTTCGCGCAGCGCTGCCGCACCCTGATGCCCCCGGATTCGCCGACGACGCGGTGCGTGCACAGACTTTAGCGTCTATGAAAGCCCTGATTGGTCAGAGGATGCCCAGTTACGGTGGATCGGGTACTGCTAATGCGACGCTGGAACCCCGGGTGCGGGAGATTTTTCGCTGCTTCACGCCGTACGCTGATCGGATGCGGCGACGACGCAGTAGCAGCAGCGGCGGCGGCGGCGGCGCGCATGCGGCAAGTCAGCGGGCAGGCACGCCCGCGAGTCGTCGCGGTTTCGGTGGTTAGCCGTCATGAGCTCGCAGTGCCGCGTGCTCAGAGCTGCATAGACGCTTCACATTCCAGACGGGCGAGGATTTCGTCTACTGGTACAGATCCCAGATCGCCTTTGTGTCTAGAACGCATCGACAGTGCATCCGATTCAACCTCGCGCTTACCGACAATGGCCATGTAGGGAATGTGCTCCTCTTCTGCGTTGAGAACTTTTTTGCCGAGGCGATTCGCTGACAGATCGATCTCCGCTCTGAGACGACGTCGACGGGCCTTGTCGACCACCTGCTCGCAGAACGGTAAGAATTTGTCAGAGACAGGTAGCAGCCGGAGCTGTATTGGCGCGAGCCACAACGGAAAGTCCCCGGCGCTATTCTCGATCAGAATCCCAAAAAAGCGTTCCAGCGAGCCGAATATCGCGCGATGCACCATGACAGGTCGCTCGCGTGAACCATCACTCGCTACGTATTCTAAATTGAATCGCTCGGGTAAATTGAAGTCGCACTGGATGGTAGAGCACTGCCATAAACGACCGAGTGCGTCACGAACTTTCAAATCGATCTTCGCTCCGTAGAAGGCCCCTTCACCTTCATCAACGGTGAAAGACCATCCCTTGTCCTCGAGCGCAAGGCGCAGCGCCTGCTCGGAACGCGACCAGGCCTCTTCACTACCAATGGAAACTTTGGGTCGGGTCGATAAATGCACCTGATAGTCACGGAATCCAAAACGCGATAGTATTGTTTCAGTGAGGTCTAGGACTCGCTTGATTTCGGATCGCAGCTGATCAAACGTGCAGAAAATATGCGCGTCATCTTGAGTGAACCCACGAACGCGCATGAGACCGTGCAACGTGCCCGATCGCTCGTACCTGTAGACAGTACCCAACTCGGCGAAGCGCACCGGAAGCTCTCGATACGAGCGTAATTTGCTCTTGTACACCAGAACATGATGTGGACAGTTCATTGGCTTGGCTATAATCTCTCGAGATTCGCACTCGATCGGTTTGAACATGCTCTCCGCGTAAAAGTCCACATGACCGGAAATGCGGAACAATTCGCGGTCGGAAAGATGCGGAGTGTACAGCAATTGATAGCCGTCCGCAAGATGCGCATCCTTCCAGAAAGTCTCGATCATATTCCTAATAAAGGCTCCTTTCGGGTGCCAGAAAACAAGCCCTGGTCCAGCCAAATCTTGCTGAATGGAGAATAAACCAAGCCGCTCTCCGAGCACGCGATGATCTCGGCGTTTGGCCTCCTCACGGCGACGTAGATACTCTTGAAGCTGTTCAGGCGTCTCCCAAGCGGTTCCGTAGATGCGTTGGAGCATCGGTTTCGACTCGTCGCCGCGCCAGTAGGCGCCAGCAACACCCTCCAGCTGCACCGCTTCCGGGTTGATCTCGCCGGTCCTGGCAACGTGTGGCCCGGCACAGAGGTCCCACCAGTCGTCTCCAACGGAATAGATCGTGATTGGTTCCTCGGTGATCGAATCCAATATCTCCAGCTTATACGGCTCACCGAGTGCTTCGACGCGGGCGCGCGCCTCTTCGCGTGAGAGCGCCACGCATTTTAGCGGCAAATCCGCTAGAATAATCTCATCCATGACCTGTTTGATGCGCTCGAGATCTTGCGGTGAGAATGGGTGACTGATATCGAAGTCATAGTAAAAGCCGTTATCTATCCAAGGCCCAATAGTCACTTTGGCTTCGGGGAATATTCTCTGTACGGCCATAGCCATAACGTGAGCACAGGTATGGCGAATGCGCAACAGCCTTGGATTCGTCTCGTTCGTCGGCAGTGCGTCGAGTCGAGAGGTCCCCGTTGCGTCATCAGCAGCGACAGGTGCTTTCTGACTTGCGTTCGCTTGTTGACTGGTACGCGGTGTCGATGCCGCTGAGCACGACCGCAGCCCTCGGACGCCGCAGCAATGAGCAAGCGGCCTCGCTGTTTGTTCGACACGTACACGCCGCTGGGGGGCGCACGCTGTTGCCCAGCGTCCATAGGTCGACGGCGTGCGCAGTAGACCCAGACGTGAGATGAACAATAAACGCACAAAACCCCTGTTTTCTGCACGTGTAAGCATAGCTTGGCTTGACAATGGATACTGGTTTGAAAGCACCTCAGAGCCGAGCCGCCAACGCCGCTGACAACAACAAGAACAACAACAACACCTGAGGCAGGAGAGACGCAGCAGCACGCCCAGAGCGCAATGCCGTTGACGATCATCCCCGGTACAGACGACGACGTCGACGAGATGTCGCAGTGCAAGCCGGGGCCTGGGAACCGTCGCTGGCATCGTATGTCCAACTTTAGAGATGGCACCGAGTGTCCAACTTTAGAGATGGCACCGAATGTCCAACTTTAGAGATGGCATCGTATGTCCAACTTTAGAGATGGCACCGAGTGTCCAACTTTAGAGATGGCACCGAATGTCCAACTTTAGAGATGGCACCGAATGTCCAGCACAGGTATCCGTAGAGCGCAGGCAGGCCTGAAGCAGCGGCGTAGCTGAGACAGACTCCTGGCTGACGCTTGAGAGCAGCAGCAGGAGCAGCAGGAGCAAGTCCGAACTCGTACTGGTTCCTGCTGCAGCGTGTGCTGCGTCCACTTCAACTGCGGGTGGATCTTTTGCGGCTTCAAGCTGACGTCCAGGTCCTGGGGAAGGGCCATGGCGAGCGCCCTACCTCGTTGCCGTCGAACGGTGAACACGCGTTGCAGTCGGAAGTGTCCTGCGCTTGGCTTTAGCCTCTGTTTGCGTCTCCCGATCGAGCGGCAGAGCACCTGGCGGGCTAGCGTTGGGGCTTGGCAGCTGCGGTGCTGTGCTGCTTTTGGTCGCGGATCTGGTGGGCGAGCTTCCAGGGCAGCGCGCACGGTTCAATGTCTGGCGGCTGCGTCCTCGTCGCCGCTTTCAACGACAACCATATTGTCGGTGGATGAGCAGCTTGAACCTCAGGAGCGTATTTCGGGACCCGCGAAGCGCATCATTCCATGTTTGGACGTGAAGGATGGCCGTGTTGTCAAGGGAATCAATTTTGTAAACCTCAGAGACGCAGGTGACCCCGTTGAGCAGGCCCGAGTCTACTACGAGGACGGTGCCGACGAACTCGTGTTTCTCGACATTTCGGCAACACCGAACGGCCATGAGACGACTTTGCGAGTTGTAGAACAGGTCGCAGGATCCATCTTCATTCCGTTGACAGTTGGCGGTGGTATACGCACGGTCGAGGATGCGCGACGCACGCTGCTCTCTGGAGCGGATAAAGTCGCCATCAATAGCGCAGCTGTTGCACGCCCGGAGCTGCTCCAAGAATGTGCATACCAGCTCGGAAAGGCCAATATTGTACTTGCAATTGATGCAAAGAGGCGCAGTCCGGGTAAATGGGAAGTCTATGTCGCTGGCGGACGTAAACCCACCGGGATCGATGCTGTGGAGTGGGCGCAAAGAGGATCCGAGCTAGGAGCTGGGGAAATCCTGCTGACAAGCATGGATGCGGACGGAACTTTGGCGGGTTTCGATTTGGAGCTTACCCGTGCTGTTGTGGACGCGGTATGCGTTCCCGTTATTGCGAGTGGCGGTGCAGGCACCATGCAGCACTTTGTGGACGCAGTGACGCAAGGTGGCGCATCGGCAGCGTTGGCTGCCTCCCTTTTCCATGACAACACGATTCGCATTCCCGACCTCAAGCAGTACATGAAGAATCAAGGGGTGCTCGTTCGGCTCTAAACATGCAATGCGAAAGGTGAACTGTAGCA
>Ga0123519_10003921_pt1 | contig 24393 bp, 21 predicted proteins | sample YelNatPaOPRAMG02_FD_87396 | JGI IMG/M metagenome (GOLD analysis project Ga0123519, IMG submission 87396) | Hot spring microbial communities from Yellowstone National Park - Yellowstone National Park OP-RAMG-02 (version 2) | ecosystem: Environmental > Aquatic > Thermal springs > Hot (42-90C) ...
AACAAATCCCACTGTTTCCCATTTTTTTATTTTCCCTCTTTTTTAAAGATAGGAGATTTTATTTATGTAAAAAAAAAGTAAAGCAAAAAAATTTACTTTATATTTTATAAAAACCTGCTATCACTGAGGGATTACTTCGCCATAATTTTCAGGTTTGAAAAATTTTTTAATTTATGTTATTTTTGTATATTAAAAGGAGAACTTATGGATAACATAAAAGAAAGTACACACATTCATAATAATACAGATGAAAAAAATTTACTGATTTCAGTATTTATAAATATCTCCATAACCGTTATAGAAATTATTGGTAGTTTTTTTTCTGGTTCACTTGCTTTACTTTCTGATGCAATGCATAATTTATCTGATTCCGCCTCCCTTTTAATTTCCTACTTTGCTATTTTAATAGGAAAACGCGAAAAAAACTTAAAAAAAACTTATGGCTATAAAAGAGCAGAAATAATTGCGGCTTTATTTAATATAATTCTTTTATTTTTTGTATGCATTTATATAATAATTGATGCAATCCATAGAATAAATAAACCAGAAACTATTAAACCCTCTTTAATGCTATTAATTGCAATAATTGGTTTTCTTGGGAATGGCATTTCTGTTATTTTACTTTTTAAAAACGCGAAAGAAAATATTAATATAAAATCTGCTTTTTTGCATTTATTAACTGATACTATCTCATCCATTGCTGTGATTTTAATATCTATTATTTTATTATTTATACCTGTTTTTATTATTGATTCAATTTTTTCCGTTTTACTTGCACTTTATATAATTAAGGAAGGATTAGGCATATTCTTTAAAAGTTTAAATATACTTATGCAGGCAACGCCGGAAAACATTGATAATGAAAAAATAAAGCAACGATTATTAAATGATAATTTTTTAAAAATCAAAGATATCCATCACATACATTCCTGGGACATAACACCAGGCGAAACAATTTTTGATGCCCACATAGTTGTAGAAAAATCAGATCTTATTCATAGTGATTTTATAATTTGCAAAATAAATGAAATCCTGGAAAATGAATTTGGCATAAAACATATAACCATACAATTGGAAAGCACAAATTTTGACCATAATACTAAATGCGAGTTATAAATATGATAAATATATTTTTAAGAGGAGTCCTTTATGACTTATATTGACATTATATTGATAATAATTTTTTTAATAGCTTTTATCCTTGGCTGGCGATTAAGGGGTATTTATACGATAACTATACCAATTGCTTTTTTTATTGGGCTTTTTGCAGCAAATATGGGTTATATAACTATGTCAGAAATTTTAAATAAAATAATAATAAATGAAACAAAAAGAATGCTAATTTCTTATACAATTTTATTTTTAATAGCAAGTAGTATTGTAATAATTATTGCTTATACTTTTGCAAAATTTTTTGATTTTTTTAAATTAACAATTTTTGACAGGATTCTTGGTGCTATAATTTTTATCTGTTTTATTTCTATACCGGTTTATTTTATAATTTTTACTCTGGTAAAATTAAATTTTAATTATTTCAATTTTATTAATGCCGTAAAAAATTCTGTTATTTTCCCGCACATTGAAAAACTAACAATTTTTATAATACATTTACCAATTTTAAAACATTTTTCAATAGTAAAAACCATTATAAAGTAATCTATCAATCACAGTAGGTTTTTATAAAATATAAAGTAAATTTTTTGCTTTACTTTTTTACATAAATAAAATCTTTCCTCTACTATTTTTAAAAAAGAGATGGATTAAAAAAATTTTTCATTTTCCTTTTCTAAAGAGAGTTTAAGAAGGATTTTAAATTTTTATTATCACCTGCCATAATTGAGGCATTGAATTATAAAATAGTTTTATATTAATTTTTAAATTCATTCAGTAAATTTTCCAAATTTTCTTGTGTCCCCTTTTTCTTTTTTATACTTTTCATCTTTGTAAAGGAAATGAAAAACAAACTCACAAGGAAAAATACCCCTGAAAAAATTATTATGTAAATTATATTTACTTTAAATAAAAATGCGGCAATACCACCAGCAATTATGACAAGAATCACCAAACCCATAACGATATTCATTAAAATATATTCTTTCATACTTGTAAAAAATAAATTTAAAAAGTTCTCTTTTTGCCCGATTTTAACACTTGTTTCATTTTTAAAACGTAACATATTATCTATGATTTTTATATATTTATCAATAAATTGACTATCATAATTTGCTTTATTTTTTTCATACCATTTTTTTAAATCCTCAAGTTTATTAAAATATGAATAAAAAGAAATTATTAAATTATGCGTTGTATCATTATAAAAATTTAAAATAAGTGCTTTTAAATACATCTGCGCTGCTTTCTTATCCATTTTTTTTGAATAAGCATTGCCAAGTTTTATATAAAGTTCTTCCCTGTCATTAATATAATCCAGTGCCCTTGAATATGATAAAATAGCTTTGTCAAAGTCGCCAGTATTAAAAAAATTATCTCCTTTTGTTATAAAATTTTTATAAGTACTTTCTCTATCAATACGTTTTTCGCATAAAGGACAAATTTCTTTAGAAGAATCTATATTTGCTCCACATTCTGGACAAATCATAAATACCTCTATTATTTTCCAAAATTATAAAATAAATTTATAAAACTCCATACTGTTATTAAAAAAGTATTTTTTAAATTTTTCATCGTTTTTTAAATGTATTTTTTTTCTCCTAAAAATCGCTTCAGCAATTTTTTAAGTTATTTATATGGGTTCGGGAAAATGGTAAATCTAAAATTTATGTAACCGAGCCATATATAACCTCCATTAAAATGAAAATAACCAAAATCAAAATTAATAAATCTGTCAATATGTGTGTTTATAAGATACTGCCCCGGCATAAAAAACGTCGGATTTACTTTATTCCCTACAGGTACTATTAATTCCAGTTTAAAACCCATCCGTGAAATTATTGTTCTATTAAAACCAAGATAATAACCCTGGGAAACATTATTTTTTTCAGTATCTAAATACTTTGATAAATAAGGAATAAAATTTATCTGTTCACCAAAAATATAGCCGCCATGCAAACCAATATCAAAAAAAACTTTTTTACTCATTGCTGCGTAAAAACCTTTTATTGTCTGCATTGATTCTTTTTCTTTACCAGAAAATGAAGCTTGCACCCCTGTAACATTTGAACTACCAAATTTATCCTGCATTAGTATTGTATAAATATAACCAACGGCAATGGATGGAAAACTACCAATATCGTTAAAACCACTTAATTTTATATCTCCTGTCAAAAGCCATGCCCCAACCTTTAAAAAAGAATCAGAGTCCTTACCATAAGGATATAAATCGTGTTCTCCAAAAATACCCCCAATATAATAAGAAAAATTAAAATCAATATTTAAACCCCAGTTGTTAAAAATATCATTTCTATATGCTGTTGGCATAAGAATGAGTGAAGTCCTTGGCATTGGAAAAGGAATACAATTTAATATATCAGTCCCAGACGACTCATTTCCAGCAGTGTCATAGGCAGTTACTTTATAATAATATTTTTTTCCTGGAATAATTTCAACATCTTCGTATTTTAAAACATCTGCCTTAACATTTGCAATTTTGGTTAAACTATCATAACTTTCTCCCCTATAAATATTGTAGCCAGCCACATCAAATGTCCCTTTTGTTGATTGTTCCCATTTTAATACACTGCATTCAACATCTTGATAAATTTTAAAATTTACAGGTTTAGAAGGTAAAAAAATGTCTGCTGATTTAATTTGAAATTCCTTTGATAAATACTTATTACCTGCAGAATCATTTGCTTGTATTGCATAAAAATAAATGGTGCCTGTATTTATATTAGTATCAACATATTTTGTCATATAAATTGGACTCTGATTTATTTTAACAAAATCTTCTTTTTCAACTTTTCGGTAGATATCATAATAAATCTGTTCTCCTTTTTTATCCCATTTTATTTTTATTGCATTAATTGTTAAAATATCAAAATCTACCTTTTCAGGTACAAAATTTACAGTTACTGAAACTGCCTGCCCAGCATTTAAATTTTCTGTTGATACTGTAACTGCTAAGGGTTGAGCAGTAATTGTTAACGATGAAAGTGTATTGCTGATATTTTCAATTACCAATTTAACTTGATATTCCTTTGAAAAATACTTATTCCCAGCAGAATCATTTGCTTGTATTGCATAAAAATAGATGTCTCCTGTATTTATATCAGTATCAACATATTCTGTTGTATAAATTGGATCTTGATTTATCCTTATAAAATTCTCTTTTTCTCCCTTTCTGTATATATCATAATAAATCTGTTCACCTTTTTTATCCCATTTTATTTTTATTGCATTTATTATGGATGCTTCAAAATCAATTTTTTCAGGTGCAAAATTTACGGTTTTTGTAACTGACTCCCCAACTGCATTCAAATTTTCTGCTGACTTTGTAACCGCTTCACCGACTGCATTCAAATTTTTTGCCGATTGTGTAACTGCTAATGGCTGAGCAGTGACCGTTACCGGAGTGAGCGTATTCCCGGCATTTTCAACAAATGCGTTTTCTGTATTAGCAAAAATTTCTGTTGCAAAAACAAAAAAAATTATTAATAACTGCATATTTACCTTTTATTAAACAAAAAATTTTTTATTATTTTTTTACCTTCTGCGGTTAAAATTGATTCCGGATGGAATTGAATGCCTTCCAGTAAATATTTTTTATGTCTTACTCCCATTATTTCCCCGATTTTTGTTCTGGCGCTTATCACCAATTCTTTCGGTAATGAATTTTTATCAGCAACAAGTGAGTGATATCTTGTTGCAATGAATGGATTTTTTATACCTTTAAAAATTCCTTTCCCATCATGATAAATTTCCGAGACCTTTCCGTGCATTATAATTTTATTTCTTTTAATTTTTCCACCAAGGGCTTCAACAATGCATTGATGTCCAAGGCAAACACCGAGCACTGGAATTTTTTTCATAAAACTTAAAATAACCTTTTTTGAAATACCGGCATTCTCAGGCCATGAAGGTCCCGGTGAAATAACTATATGGGTCGGTTTTTCTTTTACAATATCATTTATATCTGCTTCATCATTTCTAAAAACTTTTATATTTTTTGTCCATTCACCTATATACTGGACAAGATTATATGTAAAAGAATCATAATTATCAATTACTACTACTTTCACAATTTAACTCCTTTTTTAAATATAAAAGAATTTGAAAGTTCTATTGCCTTAAATAATGCCTTTGCCTTATTTATTGTCTCTTCGTACTCTTTTTCAGATTTGGAATCTGCTACAATACCAGCGCCTGCCTGTATTATTGCTTTATTTTTATTAAAATAAATGCTACGTATAGAAATGCAGGAATCTAAATTCTTTGAAAAACTTATATAACCAACAATACCAGCATATGGTCCTCTTTTTACTTTTTCCATTTCTTCAATGATCTGCATTGCTCTAACTTTTGGCGCACCACTCACCGTCCCTGCTGGAAATGTACTTTTTAAAACATCAAAAATATCTTTTCCCTTTTTTAACTTTCCTTCAACACTTGATACAATATGCATCACATGGGAATAACGTTCTATTACCATTAAGTCCTTAACTTTTACAGTTCCGATTTCAGAAACCCTGCCAACATCATTTCTTCCTAAATCAACAAGCATTATATGCTCTGCTTTTTCCTTTTCATTATTTAGTAATTCTATTTCTAATTTTTTATCCTCTTCTTCAGTTTTTCCCCTTTTCCTTGTTCCAGCAATAGGTCTTAATTCAATTTTACCATTCTCCACTCTAACCATAAGCTCAGGAGATGCCCCTATTATCAATATATCCCCAAACCGTAAATAATGCATATACGGGGATGGATTTACAATTCTTAAACTCCTATATATATTTAAAGGATCACCAGAATATAGTATCTTGAACCTCTGCGAAAGAACAACCTGTATCGCCTCGCCATTTTTTATTAAATTAACGGTCTTTTTTACCATATTTTTAAATTCTTCTTTTTTTGTATAAAAAATTAATTTTGTTTTGGCTTTAGTTTCTTTTAATTTTATTTTTTTTAATGGACCATTTAACTCTTTTATTATGCTATCTATTTTTTTTAATGCATTATTATATTTTCTTTTTTTATCTTCTCTTGTATCATCCTTTTCAATTATGACGTTATAAACGACCTGAATTTTATGATATATATGGTCAAAAACCATTAAAATATCTGCAAACATAAAATAAAGATCTGGCCAGTTTAAATCATCTATTTTATTTTTCTGTGGTATTTTTTCATATAATTTAACAATATCATAACCTATATAGCCAACTGCACCACCATGAAATCTTGGCAAGCCCTTAACCGGAGCAACTTTAAAATTATCAAAAATTTCTTTTAAAATTTTTAAAGGATCTGTTGTATTAATCACTTTTTTTTCATTTTTTGAATTAATACAGACCTGCCCATTTTTATAAAAAAATGTCATAAATGGTTCTCTGCCCAAAAAAGAATAACGGGCTATTCTTTCCCCACCTTCCACACTTTCAAGCAAAAAGGAATATTCCGGATTGTCAATTTTCATATATGCAGAAAGCGGGGTTTCTAAATCAGCTATTGTTTCTCTAAAAACAGGTATGACATTGTATTTTTCAGTTAACTTTAAAAATTCATTAATTGATTTCATTGCTTTTTACCATATATTTTTTCCGGATTAAAAATTTTTTTACCTTTAATTTTTAATTCTCCCTTTTTTGTAATCTTTGTAAAAAAACAACTCCTGTAGCCCGTATGGCAAGCAGCATCGCCAATTTGATTAATTTTCACAAGCAAAGTATCATTATCACAATCAATATATATTTCTTTTACCTCTTGAATATTTCCCGACTGTTCGCCTTTTAACCATAATTTTTTTCTTGACCTGCTATAGTAATGAACTTTTCCTGTTTTCATTGTTTTCAGCAATGCTTCTTTATTCATATACGCAACCATTAAAACTTCATTTGTTTTATAATCCTGCGCGACTACTGGTATTAACCCATCTTCATTAAATTTTACTTTTTTAATATTAAATTTCATTTTTCTCCTTTCTTTTATATCCTTACAGGTATTTTTTTATTTTTTAAATATCTTTTTACTTTTTCAATGGTATATTCCTTATAATGAAAAATAGAAGCTGCAAGAACAGCATCAGCACAACCATATTTTAAGACCTTGTACATATGTGCTGGAGAACCAGCGCCTCCCGAAGCAATCACAGGTATTTTAACTGCCTTTGAAACAGCATAAGTTAATTCAATATCATATCCCTGTTTTGTCCCGTCAGCATCCATACTTGTTAGTAAAATTTCTCCGGCTCCTAATTTTTCTGCTTTTTTTACCCATTCAATTACATCAATTCCTGTGTTTTCTCTGCCACCATAAATAAACACTTCCCATTTCTTTCTTCCTTTCTTTTTTGCATCAACAGCAAGGACAATGCATTGGCTCCCGAATTTTTTTGCTCCTTGACGTATCAAAGAAGGATTCTTTACAGCTGCCGTATTAATTGAAATCTTATCCGCACCATTTAATAAAAGTTCTTTCATATCTTCTATTGAATTTATTCCACCACCCACAGTTAATGGAATAAAAACATTTTTTGCTGTTTTTCTAACAACATCAATGATTGTTTTTCTTCTTTCATAAGATGCCGTGATATCAAGAAAGACAATTTCATCAGCTCCCTGATTATTATACGCACAAGCTGCTTCTACCGGGTCTCCTGCATCTTTTAAATTTAAAAAATTTACCCCTTTTACAACTCTCCCTTTATTTACATCAAGGCATGGAATAATCCTTTTGGCAAGCATAACTTTAATCCCTTACAAGTTTCAGCACTTCTTTTAAATCAAGTGTTCCTTTATAAAGTGCCTGTCCAATTACAATCCCTTCCAAATTTTTATATTTTTTTTCATATTCCAATAATTTTCTTATATTTTTCATCCTGCTGACACCACCTGAAACAATTACTTTCATATTTGTATTTTTTAAAACCTCCATAATACTTTCAAAATTTGGTCCTTTTAAAACCCCGTCTCTTTTAATATCTGTAAAAATTATTCTTTTTATTTGTTTTTTTTCTAATTTATTAATAAAATCCAGCATTTTTACCTGAGTTATATCCTGCCAGCCCTTAATTGCAATATAACCATTCTTTGCATCAACACCAATTATTAATTTTTCCCTATACTTTTTTACCATATCATCAAGAAATTCATCAGATAAAATTGCAGAAGTTGATAAAATTACTCTTTTAGCCCCTGCCCTTATGTATTTTTTTATATCTTCCTCAGTCCGCAAACCACCACCAACTTCAACATTCACTTTAACTGTTTTAATTATTTTAATAATAATATCCATATTTTTAGGTTTCCCAACAAGGGCGCCATCAATGTCAACTATGTGAATCCATTTGGCACCTTTTCCTATCCAGAGTTTTGCCATCTCAAGCGGCTCATTTGAATAAACTATTTCGTCACGGACATCACCCTGAATTAAACGAACACATTTTCCTCTTCTAATATCTATTGCTGGAATTATATTCATAATTTTTAAAATTCTCCTGATGCAATTTTGTAAAAATTCTTATAAATTAAAAGTGCTGTTTCGCCACTTTTTTCTGGATGAAACTGCACGCCGAATATTTTATCTTTTTCTACTGCTGATGTAAATTCTGTGTATTCATATCTGGTTTTTGCAAGTATTGCTTCTTTTTCATCAGTTCTGGCATAAAAAGAATGAACAAAATAAAAGTACTGATTATTCTCAATACCTTTTAAAATTTTACTATTTTTTTTATAAATTTCAATAGTATTCCATCCCATATGCGGAACTTTTTTTTCTTTTTTAAATTTAATTACCTGTCCTTTAATAAAATCAAATCCATTATTAATACCAAATTCATAACTTTTAGTAAATAATAACTGAAATCCAAGACAGATACCTAAAATTGCTTTACCTTTTTTTACTTCTTCTTTTATTAAATTAAATAATTTTCTCTTATGAATTTCTTTCATTGCATCTTTAAAAGCACCAACTCCTGGCAAAATTAAACCGCAAGCATTTTTTATATCCTGTTTTTTATCTGAAATTTTTGCTGGTATTTTCATATATTGCAATCCTTTTAAAATACTGTATAAATTTCCCATTCCATAATCAATTATTACTAAATTTTTCATACTTTTATATACTCCCTTTTGTGCTTGGCAAATTTTTTCCTTCTTTTGATATTGCCTGTTTGACTGCAAGTGCAAAACCCTTAAAAATTGATTCAATAATATGATGATTATTTTTCCCTTTTATTTTATCAATATGTAAAGTAAATTTTCCACCTCTTACAAATCCATTAAAAAATTCTTCTATTGCTTCTGTATCAAAATCACATTTTTTATTAAAATCAACATTGTAATCAATATATGCTCTACCGGATAAATCAATAATAATTCTGGTTAACGCTTCATCAAGAACTCCAAAAGCATAACCAAAACGTTTTATCCCCTTTTTATCCTGCAATGCTTCATTTATCGCCTGACCAAGGACTATACCTGTATCTTCCAGAGTGTGATGTAAATCAACTTTAATATCTCCTTTTGCTTTAAGTTCTAAATCAATTCCGCTATGTTTTGAAAATTGTTCAAGCATATGAGTAAAAAATTGATTTTGTGTTTTTATGGAATAATTACCGCTACCATCAAGGTAAACCTTTACAAAAATATCTGTTTCTTTTGTTTTTCTTTTTATAATTGAAACTCTTTTATTTTTCATTCAATCACTCCTTTTACCTAATTTTATTTAAAGTATTTAAAACCAGAGCATTTTCATTTGTTTTTCCAACAGTGATTCTAATGAAATCTTTTGCCAGTCCTGATTTAAATACCCTGATTGAAATTTTATTCTTTTTAAAAATTTTTTCTACTTTATTTGTGTTATTAACTTTTATAAATAAAAAATTCGCATCACTTTTAACAACAAAAAATTTTTGTGAAATTCTTTTATACATTTCTTCTCTTTCTATTATTATTATTTTTATGAATTTTTTCATAATTTTTTCATATTTTAACATCTCTGCAGCAAACATTTGAGAAATTGTATTTACATTATAAGGCAAACGCACTTTATTTAATTCATTTACAATCTCCTTTGCCGCAATCATATAACCAATACGTAAAGCCGCCATTGAAAATGCTTTGGAAAATGTTCTTAATATTATCAAATTATTAAATTTTTTCAAATACTTTAAAAATGTTTTTCCTGAAAATTCAAAATATGCTTCATCAATTACAATTATTGAATCTGTGTTTTTAATTATGTTTAAAATTTTCTCCTCTGAAAAACAATTTCCTGTAGGATTGTTAGGATAAGAAATAAAAATCATTTTTGCATTTAATATACGAGCAAATTTTATGATTTTCTTATCATCTATGTCAAAATTTTTATCAAGTGGAACTTCAACAATCCTCGCATCATTTATCTGTGATATTATTTTATACATTTCAAATGTGGGAGAAGGAACAATTACTGTATCATTTTTTTCTAAAAATGTTTGGCATAAATAACTTATAATTTCATCTGACCCATTCCCAACAAAAATCATATCTTCTTTCACTTTTAATTTTTTACTCAATAATTTTTTTAATACGTGAACACTTGAATCAGGATATCTGTTTAATTGTAATTTTATTATTTTTTTTAAAATCTTTTCTTTTAAAAAATTCGGAATTTCATAGGAATTTTCATTGGCATCTAACTTATATTTACCTTTATATAATATTGGTTTATAACTTTTTAAATTTAATATGCATTTTTTGATTTTATTAATTATATGCATTTATTTTCTCCTTATTTCTATGCTTTTTGCATGGGCTGTTAACCCTTCTGTTTCTGCCATTTTTTCAACAAATCCGCCAAATTTTTTCAGTGTTTCTTTTGAACAATTTACTATATGAGTATGTTTTAAAAAATCAAATACAGATAAAGCAGATGAAAATCTGCTCGTTCCATTTGTTGGTAAAATATGGTTTGCCCCTGCCATATAGTCACCAAAAGCAACCGGCGAAAAATTACCAGTAAAAATTGCAGGAGCATTTTTTATATTTTTTAAAATTTTATCTATATTTTTTGATATAATTTCAAGGTGTTCAGGACCTTTTTTATTTATAATTTCAATTGCCTGATTTACATTTTTAACTATAACCAACATAATATCTGATTTTATGTTTTTATCAATTAGTAAACGAAATATTTCATCTGATAGTTTTTTAGATGTTGTTATTAATAATGAATGCCCATTTATGTGCTCTGCCTGGGCAAGTAAATCATATGCAATAAACAATGGGTTTGCACTTTCATCTGCAAAGACAGTAATTTCAGAGGGTCCATTCAATGCATCAATGCCAACCATTCCATAAACATACTTTTTTGCCATTGTTGAATAAATGTTTCCTGGACCTGCAATTTTATCAACACGCGGAACTGTTTTTGTTCCGAAAGTCATTGCTGCAATTGCCATTGGCCCACCTATTTTATAAATTTCTGATACGCCAAGCATATCCGCAGCAACGAGTATATATGGATTTATACTGCCGTTACTTTTTGGTGGAGAAGTAATTATAATTCTTTTCACACCAGCAACTTTGGCCGGGATTACAGCCATAATAACTGTTGAAAATAAAGGCGCCTGCCCCCCAGGTATATAAATACCTGCTGAATCAACAGGAACATACTTTTGAATTATTTTATAACTATTATTTTTATAAACAAATCCTTTTAAATTTTTTAACTGTAATTTGTGAAAATCCCGAATATTTTTTATTGCCAAATTAATTGCCTTTAAAACATTCTTATCTACTTTTTTATATGCATTTTTTATCTCTTTTTTATTGACTTTTATTTCTTTTAAATCAACACCATCGTATAATTTTTCATATTTAATAATTGCTCTGTCTCCATTTTGCTTAATATCATTTATTATATTTATAACATCCTTTGATATGGCAACATTAAAATCATTTAACTTTTCTATTTCTTTTAAAATTATATTTTTATTTTTTAAATTATAAAAATATCTCTTTATCATTAGGTTTTCCTTTCCTGTGAATACTTTAATCGCGCTTCCTTTGTTAATAAATTAACTCTTTTTAATTCATTTTGTACCAATTTTTCATTTATTTCAATAGAATATTTGGCAGATAATTCTTCTGCATATTTTGTTATACCCCAGTCCGGATTATTAATTATCATATTCATAAGTTCTTTTTTTAATTCAAAAGTTAAAAATCTTATCTTTGGTTTTTGTCTTATTTTTTTCTCTTTTTTAATCTGTTTTAAAACATCCATACTTATCCCGAGTTCTTTTTCAATATCCTTTACCTTCATCCTTTTTTCTTTTAATTTCTTAATTTTATTTTCAATTGTTCTAATTATTGATGTATCTGTTTTTTTCTCCTTGATTGCAACAACTGTGATATCATCACTCTGGGGGTATCCCTGAGTAAATTCTTTTATTTCATTGTCAAGTTTTTCAATAAATTCAGCAGGAGAAAGTTTTCCATTTGCCTTAATAAATTCCACGAATCGTTTTTCAGTAAATAGTTCTCTTTTCCCATTCATTGCCTCGGTTACACCATCTGTATAAACAACAAGCATATCATCCTTTTCAAGCTTTATTCTTTCTTCCACCATTACTTTTCTAAATAAATCATCATCTGGTAAACTTATCCCAAGTGGAAATCCTTTTGGTTTAACATAATAAACCTTATTTTCCTTTGCTCTGTAAAGAATGAGTGGGTCATGACCCGCACTTGCAAAATTAATGGTTCTCGTAAAAGAATCAAGTACAAGATAAAAAGCAGTAACAAACATACCTTTTTTCATATCTTCTTTAATAAAATTATTTACTTTTACAAGCACATTTTTTGCTGATTTATTTTCGTAAGAAATAAGACGGACTGCAGTTCTTGTAATTGTCATAACAAGAGAACCTGGAACTCCTTTCCCTGAAACATCTGCAACAATAACGCCAATCAAATTTTTTCCGATATCCAATATATCATAATAATCACCTCCAACTTCTTTGGCTGACCTGTAAAGTGATGCTATATCAAAGCCCTCTGCTTTTGGTATATGTTTCGGTAAAAGTGTATGTTGAATTTCTTTTGCAACCTGTATTTCGCGCTGTAATTTTTCCTGTTCTAAAAGCGATTGCTGAACTCCTTTAAATTTTAATGCCATTTCATTAAATGCTTTTGCAATTTGCGAAAATTCATCTTCTCCTGCAATTTCAATTCTATGCTCTAATCGTCCCTCTCCAATTGCAATTACTCCCTGTCTTAAAATTTCAAGTGGTTTTATTATCATTTCCATAAGCAGGTAAATACCAATTATGCATATTAAAAGCACTAAAATTGTTGCAACTATAATATTAATTTTTTTACTGGACATAACTTTATCAATGCTTTTTTTGGAAATTACCAGATGAATTTCACCAATTAATCTTTCTGCAAATTTTATTGGGCCATTTATGTCATACTCATAATTATTACCCTTTTTTAATTTTAAAACATTTATTCCTTTTAAATTATGCATTTCCAAAATTTCAGATTTTCTTTCATATTTTTTATAAAGATTTTCAGGGTCATTATGGGCAATTATTGTTTTATTTGAATCAAGTATGAAAATTTCATTTATATTATCATTGTTATTTTTTATTTCATTTAATAACTTAATTAAACCAAGATAATTCCCTTTAATTATCCTATCCGAACTGCTCCCGGCAATACTCTTTATTAATTCAACATTGTATGTAATGAATTTTTCTTTTAAACTGGCTCGCTCATGCCTGATAAAATAAGCATATACTCCAAGAATTAAAATAAAAATTAAAATTGATGTTCCAACAATGAATTTTTCCTTGATCCCTTTGGCAATAAGAAAAGAAGCTATCTTTTGTGCTATTGATGGTTTTGTATAATATTTAACAAGATGCAGTTCATTTCCTCTTTCTGTAACTTTATAATCACTTTTATCTGTTAATTTTCTTATTATCCATAAACCAAGTCCACCTTTTTTCCCAACGCTAACATATTGATTTAAATTCGGTGTCTTAAAAGCATGCCAGTTAAAACTTTTTCCATGGTCAATTACTGTTAAATACATTCCCTTTTCACGAATTGTAACTTCAAATTCCATATCCCCCTCAGATTCCGAATATGCATGCTTTATAATATTTGCACAGACCTCATCAATAACAACAATTATATTATTCAAATCCCTGTAAGAAAAATTGTTTTCCCTGCAAATTTGTGTAAATTTTTGTTTTACATCTTCCAAATATATAATTTTAGCAGGATAGGTAAATTTATAAGTTGCCAAAACTTTATTTGAAAACATTAATGCATCCTTATTTTGTATTTTTATTTCTTAAAATCTCATTTACTTCTTTTATATTATCTATAGCAAGTTTGTTATACGGGTCTATTTTTAAAATTTTTGTCCACTCGTCTTTTGCTCCTTCATAATCACCAGCAAGATATTTCTCAACTCCCTTTTGATAAAATTTTATAATATTTTTATCATATGTCTCGGGCTTACCCTTTATTAAATTTTTTACCATATCATAATAATATTTAATATTTAAATAATTATTATCCATTTTATATACTATTTCAAATTCAACTTCTGCAAGTTGCAAATTGCCCTCATTGTATGCTTCCAGTGCATTTGTATAATGTAAAGCTTTAAAATATTCATCTTTTGCTGCTTTTTTCTTTATTTCATCCATCTGTTTTTTCATATTTTCTAATTCTTTTGAAACAAGTTCTTTTGCCTTTGCTTCAATTTTTGCCATTTCCTGTTTTTGTTTTTGTTCTTTTGCAGATGTAGCACTTTCACCGAAACGTAATTTAAAGGAAAATCGATGCTGGGTATCAATATCAATTAGAAACATACCATAATCAATATAAAGCATATCAAGAATATTCAAACCTGCTCCAATTGATTTTATATCGTATGAATTATAACCCGCTCTAAGAAAAATAATATTAAAAAATCCAACTTCTACTCCTTCTTTGTGTTCAAAATCCGTTTCCGGTGAAAAAGCCGTTTCAAAATAAAATGATGTTTTTAAAAAAGAATTAAAACTTTTAGCATAATTTATACCAAATCCAAACTGTCTTGGAAACTTATCTTCTGTTGATAAAAGTTTTATTTGCGGCTGTAAAACATTTTTTAAAGAAAAGCCCAAATTTAATTTGCTATCAATTTCATTCTGTAATTTATAAAAAACTCCTATATCCATACCTGCGGCAGTATCATTTAACTGCCCAATTTTTTGATTATCAATTTTAATATTAAAACCGGCGGATAAATTTGTAATAAAAAATTCTTTCCCCCATCCAGCAATTATTTCATTTAATTCCTGGCTTATTTTTCCTGTTTCAACCCCCTTTTCATCACGGGTTATTATATTTTCGGTTGTTATTCGAGCAAAAGAAAATGCAAAACCACCATAATCCACTGTTGGAATACCTAACACAAAATAGTTATAGGTTGTATCAAAAATTAATGGTGTGTAAGCACCTTGCATTTCAATTTTATTAAGAGTTTCTAATATAGCAGGATTAAAATAAATTCCTGCCGAGTCATCCTGAGCTGATACATAAGCGGTTCCAAGCGTTTGCGCCTTTACACCAAGCCCTAAATCAAATACAGAAGTTGAACCGCCTGATGATGCCATAGAAACAATATAAATTAAAAAAAATAAAAAAACAAAAAATATTTTTTTCATTTAACCAACTCCAGATCCATCTTTAAAAATTCCAAATTTATTCGAGATATAACAACTTTAACACGCGTCCCTATTTTAAATTGTTTTTTTGTTCTTAAACCAAATGCTGCCTGTCTTTCATAATCATACTCATAATAATCATCATATATATTATCAAAATTTACAAACCCTTCAACTGGATATTTTTCAAATTCCACAAAAAAACCATTCTTTGTAATTTTAGTTATTATAGCATAAAACTCCTCACCTATTTTTGATTTTAAAAAATTTAATGCATATAATTTAAATACTTCTCCCTCTGCTTTTTCCGCCCTTTCCTCACATTCTGTTATTTTATATGAAACATCTTTTAAATAGTTATTATCAAAATTTTTCATTTCTTTTATTTTTAAAGAATGTTTTATTAATCTATGGCAGACAATATCGGCATATCTTCTTATTGGCGATGTGAAATGAGTGTATTTTCTTAATGCGAGTCCAAAATGTCCCGTATTTTTTTCAGAATAACGTGCAAGTTGCATTGACCTTAATAAACGTTTTTTTATAAGTTCACTTTTTGATGAATTTTCTAAATTTTTTAATATTTCCTGAAATTCTTTATTTGTTCCTTTATGCAATTTAAAATTCATACCAGTTGCATTAAGAAAAACATTAAATTCTTTAATATCTTTTTCCGAAGGTGCCGGATGTATCCTAAAAATTCCTTTTTTAAAATTTTTACTAATAAAATCCGCAGCACATATATTCGCGTATATCATAAAAAATTCAATAATTTTATGGGACTCAAGGGTTTCCTTCCTTATAATATTATATATTTCTCCATTTGGGTCATATAAAAAAGATGGTTCTCCAATACTAAAATCAATCATTCCATCTTTATAAAGTTTATTTTTTAAATTTTCTTTTAACTCATTTGCTGTTATTATAAGGGCTTTAATTTTGTCATCTTCTGTATCAATTAAGCCATCCAGAACATTCTGGACTTCTTCATAATTAAATCTTTTTTTATTATTTATAATACTTTCCTTTATTTCGTATGATAAAATTTCCCCACTTTTTCCAATTTTCATAAAAATTGAAAAAGTTAATCTATCCTCCCCTTCTCTCAATGAACAAATATCGTTAGAAAGTTTTTCAGGTAACATCGGGATTGCCCTTTCAGGCAAATATACGCTTACCCCCCTTAAATACGCTTCATTATCTATAGCAGAATTTTCATTTACATAATATGAAACATCTGCGATATGAACACCAAGTTCATAAAATCCATCTTTTTTTACTATTGAAATTGCATCATCAAAATCCTTTGCATCAATTGGGTCAACTGTTATTATTGTTTCATCTCTTAAATCAATTCTATTTTTTATTTCACTACTTTTTATATTTATTTTTTCTGCTTCTTTAATAACTTCCTTAGGAAATTCCTGCCTTATTTCGTTTTTATCAAGAATAAATTGTTCAAGAACATAAATATTATTTCTATCGGATATTAAAGACAAAACCTCGCCATACAAAATTCCATTTTTTTCTTCCACATTTACTAAAATTATATCTCCATCTTTTATGTTAAAATTTGATTCTTTGAGTTTAATTACCGGATAATCCTTAAATGATAAAAGTGCAAAATAATTTTTACCTGCTTTTTTTACCCTACACATCAAAGGCGCTTTTGTTCTATGTAAAATATTTTTAACAATTGCTTCATTTTTCCCATTTCTTCCTTTTATAATAAATGCCTCAATTTCATCCCCAGGCAACAGGTTATTTGCACTCCTTTTTCCTATATATATATCCTCACCATCTCTATTAATTAAATAACCAAATCCATTTTTTATATCAACCTTACCTGTTATGGTATTTGCAAAATTTCCTGCAAAATATTTTTTTCTTTCTTTTTGTATTTTCCCTTCCCTTACCAATTCCTGTAAAATTCTTTTAACCTGCAATCTGAATTTTTTTGATAGTTTTAATTTATTCAAAAGTGTACGCACACTTACAGGACTCTTTTGAACTTTTAAAATTTCATAAATAAAATTTTTCGTTATTTTTTCTGGCAATTTATTTTTCTCCCTGAAATTTATTTCCCGAATTATAATTTTCCATCTGTTTTTGTCTTTTTTCACTGTTTATAATATAATTTAATTTGACTATGTAAAGATACTTTTCAGTATCATTTAAAAAAACGTCTTCTGCATGAGCCAAAATTTGCAAACCGATTATGAACTGAAAATCGGTATAAAAACTTATTTTTAACTGCGGAATGATAAATCCGGTAATTGAAGGTTCATTAAAATAATCAACATTATTTAATGATAATTCACAGAGTAAGTCAATGCTCTGTTTTTCTTTATCATCAAAAAGGTTTATACCAAAAATTTCGCCTAAAAAAAACTCACCTGTATAATCCATATCATATTCTAAAGGCATCTGTATTAATGCAAAAAACTGATTTTTAAAAATAAATTTTGATATATTATAATAAAATCCCAAAATTAAATTAAATTTGTCCTTGCCTGTTATTATTTTAGGATTTTCAATTTCTTTATTCCATATTGGAACCCTAATCCCGGTTAAAAGTCCTGCATCGTTTTCATTATTTTTTTCAAGGTAAATAGTAAATTCCTGAAAATCATTATGATTTATTTCATTCATCTTTTGAAAAACATATAAAAAGTCAACAGTTAAAGTATAATTATTTGGTAACCCAAGATTTAAACCAAAATTTTGCTTTATACCTTTTAACATTTCTTCTTCACTTTCAATTCTATAATTTTCAATTTTATCATAATATCTATAATTAATATTATATTCAAAATACTTTTCCTGATAATATGCCTGTAATTTCCACTGAGGCAAATTATTCCCGCCATAATCAATTGATAAAAAAGCATATAAGAATATATTATTCCCAAAAATTAAAATATACAGAATAAATTTTTTTAAAAATTTCATTTTTCTATTTACCATGTTTTCTTAAAATTTTATTTTTTATATGGTCTTCAAAGTTTGTTGAAAAACTATGGCTCCCGTTATTTTTTACTACGAAATATAAATAATTTGTATTTGCCGGATGTAATACTGCCTGTATGCTTTTTAAACCAGGATTACAAATCGGGGATGGTGGTAAGCCAATGATTTTATAAGTATTATATTTTGAATTTACCTCAAGGTCTTTAAAAGTAAGTGCCCCTGTTTTTTTATTTAATGCATATCTTACTGTGGCACAGGACTCAAGTTTTCTTTGATATGGTTCAGGTGATTTTAGACGATTATAAAAAACAGAAGCAATAATTGGTCTTTCATCATCAAGTTTTGCTTCTTTTTCAACAATTGAAGCAAGTTTTAAAATACTGTACCCATTTAAATTATAACCATTAATTGTATAACGCTGCGAAAGATTTAAGTTTACAATTTTCTTAAATTTTTCAAACATAGTTATAATTACTTTTTCTTCTCCCTCACCAATAACAAAATAGTAAGTATCCGGAAAAAGTAAACCTTCAAGCGTATTATAATTTAAACCCAATTTTTCAATAAAATTTTTATCATTGACTAATTTTAAAAATTTTTCTTTTTCAACAATTTTTTCAGATGCCAAAATATCTGCAATATCATATATATCTAAACCTTCTGGAATTACTATTTTATGCTTTAACATTTCCCCCTTAATTATTTTGGAAACCACTCTTTTCATACTATCCGAATCAGAAAATTCATATTCTCCTGCTTTGATTTCCTTGTATTTTTTCTTAAAAATCATATAAATTTCAAATAAAAATTTATTTCTTATTACTTTGTTTTCCTTTAATTGTGCAGCAATTTTTTTTAAACCCGAACCGTATGTTATATAAACTATTTTTTTATTTGAACCGGTTGAATAAGGCAAATTAAAAGATAAAATCACTGCAACAAGGATTGATATAATAATCACTAAAAAAAATAAAATTATTTTTATAAAATTTTTCATTTTAAACTTTTTTATTTTTAAATTTTAAATAATCTAAATAATTCTGCAAAACAATTGCTGCGGCAACTTTATCCATTAATTTTTTTCTTTCTTTTCTCCTGACATCTCCTTTTATCAATATCTTTTCTGCCTGCACAGAACTTAACCTTTCATCCCATAAAATTATGTTTTCTTCTTTTTGAATTTTTTTTAATTTTTCAATAAAATCCAATACAAAAGTATTCCTTTGATTTATTGAACCATCCATATTAACAGGATTTCCGACAACAATTTTTTCCGGATTATATTCATTTATATAACTTAAAATTTTTTCAATTAAACTTTCATTATTTTCCACATAACCGAGCGGTGTTGCAATTGTCTTACTCTCATCGCTTACTGCAATTCCTATGCGTTTACTACCAACATCAAATGCCATTATTCTCATATTTTTTTCTCTATATTATTTTCTTATTAATTCTTCTAACAATTCTAAAGCGTCTTTAACTTTATTTATATCTTTGCCACCTGCCTCTGCCATATTTTTTCTACCTCCACCACCCCCACCACACACATTTGAAATTTCTTTTACTATTTTAGAAGCATCTAATTTGTCAGTCAAATCATCTGTGATGATGCAAAGGAAATTAACTTTATTTTCCGCTATATTTGTTATAAAAATCACAGTTTTCTTTGTTTTTGCTTTTAAAGCATCTCCGAGCATTCTTATTGTATCCTTATCAGTATCTGATAATTTAATTGAAATTAAATTTATATTATTTATCTGTTTCGCCGAGTTAATATATTTATCAACATTACCTAAAATTTCATTCTGTTTTTGAATTTCCAGTTGTTTTTTTATTTTTTTGTTTTCTTCAATTAAATTTAAAATTTTATCCATAATATCAGTAAGATTTTGTGATTTAAAAGTTTCATTGAGTTGTAAAATAAAATTGTAATATTGTGAAAATAATTCAAAAGCAAAATGCCCTGTTACCGCTTCAATCCTTCTTATACCGGCAGCTATTGAATTTTCATCTATAATTTTAAACAAACCAATTTCACTCGTATTTTTTACATGTGTGCCACCGCATAATTCAAATGAGACATCCCCCATTTTTACGGTTCTAACCCTTGCCGCATATTTTTCTTCAAATAACGCAATAGCCCCGCTTTCTTTTGCTTCTTTTATATCCATCTCTTTTACATCAACATCAAAAGCATTATGTATCCAGTTATTTACAAGCATTTCTATTTTTTCAATGTCCTGTTTTTCAATTTTTGCAAAATGTGTAAAATCAAATCTTAATCTATCATTTCCAACATAAGAGCCCGCCTGTTCAATATGTGGCCCTAAAATTTTTCTTAAAGCCGCCTGCAATAAATGTGTTGCTGAATGGTTTTTCATTATATCCTTTCGCCTGTTCACATCAACTTCTGCCGTTAAATTCATTGCTTCCTTTATTTTACCTTTTTGAACTTTAGTTCTGTGAATAAATCTTTCATCCAATTTTTGAGTATCAATAATTTCTGCACGATTTTGCTCATCATATAAAAATCCTGTATCTCCTATCTGCCCACCTGATTCAGCATAAAAAGGCGTTCTATCAAGAATAATGTAAACTTCTTCTCCTTCTGCGGCTTCTTTTACTTTTTGTTTATCTTTTATGATTGCCAGAACCTTACAATTTTCTTCCCTCATTTTTTCATAACCTAAAAATTTTGTTGTATCAATTTCTTCAAGTATTGCAGATGGTATCTTTTCAGCCACAGCACCACCTGTTCCTTTCCATGACTTCCTGGCAAGTTCACGCTGTTTCTCCATCAAATCATTAAATTTTTCTTTTTCAATTTTAAAATTATGTTCTCCTAAAATTTCTTCTGTCATTTCAACTGGGAATCCATAAGTATCATACAATTTAAATACGATATCACCAGATAGCACATTTTTTCCTTCTTTTTTTAATATATCAATTTCTTTTGAGAGTATTTCAATCCCCTTATCCATTGTTTCCTGAAATTTCTCTTCTTCAAGTTTTACAATTTGTTTTATGTAGTCCTTGCGGGAAACAAGTTCAGGATAAGCATTTTTCATATTATTTATAACAATAGGGACTATATCAAATAAAAATAATTCCTTTATGTTTAATATCCTTAAATGTCTTATTGCCCTTCTTATTATACGTCTTAAAACATATCCTCTGCCTTCATTGGATGGAAGAACTCCATCGCCTATCAAAAAAGTCATACCTCTGGCATGGTCAGCCACAACCCTTAAAGATATATCATATTTTTCATTCTGTCTATATTTTATTTTAGCTTTTTCACTTACAAAATTTATTATTGGCATAAAAAGGTCTGTTTCAAAGTTTGAATAAACACCCTGTGAAACAGCAGCAAGCCGCTCTAACCCCATACCTGTATCAATATTTTTATGCTCAAGTTCAACCAGTGAACCATCTGCTTTTTTATCAAATTGAGTAAAAACAAGATTCCAGATTTCAAGAAACCTATCGCTATTATTTTCTATATCCTGCAAAGTAACCTTACCTTTTTCACTTCCCTCTAAATCAAAATAAATTTCACTGCAATAGCCACAGGGGCCTGTTGTTCCCATTTCCCAGAAGTTTGTTTCTTTACCCATTCTAAATATACGGTCTTCTGGTATTTTCATTTTTTTATTCCATATTTCGTATGCTTCATCATCATCCTTATAAACACTTATATACATTCTATTTTTTGGAAGTTTTATAATTTCTGTTAAAAATTCCCATGCCCATTCAATTGCTTCTTTTTTAAAATAATCGCCAAAAGAAAAATTTCCGAGCATTTCAAAAAAAGTATGATGTCGCCTTGTTTTACCAACATTTTCTATATCATTGGTTCTTATACATTTCTGACATGTTGCCGCCCGAGTAAAAGTAATAGGTGTTTTCCTTAAAAAATAGTTTTTAAAAGGAACCATACCAGCAACTGTAAATAAGACCGTCTGGTCATCAGGAATTAAAGAAAAACTCGGTTTAATAATATGTCCTTTTTGACTGAAATAATCTAAAAATACTTTTCTAAGTTGATTACTCTCCATTTTTCGCACCTTTTCATTTAAAAATTTTATTTATAACTTCTTCAATTATATCATAATTAAAGCCCTTTGTAGATAAATATTTATATAAATATGGCTTTATATCACAATTTTCCTTATTTTTTAATAATTTTCCTTTCTTTTTTAAAGCAATCTGATAAGCAATTTCAAATTCATCTATATCTTTTAATTTTTCTTCTATTTTGTCTTTACTTATGCCTTTTTGTAAAAGTTTCTTCCTTATTATATATGGACTCTGCAAATTATATTTTGTATGTTTTTCAATTGTAGAATTAATAATTCTGTTTTCATCTATTATATTGTACTCTTTTATAAAAGATAGTATTTTTTTTATGATTTTTTCATCATAATTTTTCTGTTTTAATTTCATAACAATTTCATTTTCTGAATAGTCCTTTTTACCAAATAACCATAAAACATATTTTTTTGCTTTTTCAAAGTCCTTTTGCATAACTCTCCTTTAAATTTAAAATTTTTTTAATTATAATATAAAATTTAATTTTTTGAAATAAATTATTTTTACGTAATTTCGCCCACAGAAGTGGTTTTTATTTGTTGTTTTAACATTACATATATGCATAATAAAATTAAACTTTGGCTCCTTGGCTTGAGAAAATTTTTGAATAAAATTATGGTGTTTGGGGACTATATTTCTGCGACCTGTTATTAAAGTTCAAGCGTGGATTTCAAGTGCTTTTCCCTCGCCCTTTGATGGGAGAGGGATTAAAGGAGAGGGTGAAGGAATGCAAGAGGAAACTTGAAAGCAATCGTCCCTCTTTCCTTCTCTCTTTTTTTTATTCACTGTTGTTTACTCGCAATGTTGCATCTCAAAAAAACATGGCTGGTGCCAGACAATTTTTGAATAAAATCAGGTCGTTCTGGGACTATATTCTTGAACCCTGTTATTAAAGTTCAAGCGGGGATTTCAAGTGCATAGGTTTCCGCGCAAGCCGAGTGCTACGCTTTGTTTTTGTGCCACCAAAAATCCAACCCATGTTATTAGCAAATTACGGCATTTTCTGATTTTAATGAAAAAATTGCTCTGGCACCAGCCATGTTTTTATACCCGTTTGCTTATTAGTACATAGAAATCAAAAAAAATTGAATGTGCTGCATAACACGGGCTAACTTGTGAGTAATGCTTTATCCACGCTTGGGAGGAGAGAGGTAAAAATAAAAACAAATCCCTCTGCATGCTGTTTTTCATTTTTATCTCTCCCTTTTCTAAAAGGAGATTAAGAGGGATTTTCAATTTTTATTATCCCCTCCCATAACTGATGCATTACAAAACTTATATCCCCAAAATCGAGCCTGTGCAAAAAACATAAAATTTAATATTTTAATTTTTTCTATTTTTATTTTTCCCTTATTTTTTAATCATTTTTGTAAGCCATTTTTTTGTTTTTTATGTTTTTCCCTATTTTTTGCACAAGCTCAATCGCGATAGAGGCGATTTTGGGGATAAAAAATATAATCAAATAAAGGAAAAAATTTAATTTTTAAATCACCTTA